>Ga0255347_1000710_pt1 | contig 58581 bp, 46 predicted proteins | sample wastewater_treat_2_FD_192479 | JGI IMG/M metagenome (GOLD analysis project Ga0255347, IMG submission 192479) | Wastewater microbial communities from Lulu Island WWTP, Vancouver, Canada - plant24 | ecosystem: Engineered > WWTP > Wastewater > Unclassified | place: Canada: Vancouver, British...
CTGGACAATTCCATAAAGTCTGCTACAATAGAATAATGAAAATTTTAATGATAACTGCCGAAGCTGTTCCTTTTGCAAAGACGGGTGGTCTCGCTGATGCGGTAACGGCACTTGCGATTGCACTGAGAAAAACGGGCGCTGATGTGCGCATTATTATGCCTCGCTACTACAAAATAGATCGCGACAAACTCGAGCTTTTAGATGAGCCGATGGCGGTTCATCTAAGTTATAAAGAGGAGTGGACAGCGGTTTATAAAACAGATATTCCAACTGGGCATAAAGACTATCCAAGTCTTCCTATTTATTTTATAGACCATGAACAATGTTTTGGGCGTGACGGTGTTTACGGTACTCCCTTTGAGTCAGATTTTCACGATAATCCACGGCGATTTTCTCTTTTGGGACATGCTTCCTTCCAGTTATGTCATAAGTTGGGCTGGTATCCGGATGTTATGCATGCTCATGACTGGTCGGCAAGTCTTGTGCCAGCTCTTTTAAAGTTCAATATGCGTCATGGCGCCTTTGCACAGACAAAATCGGTTTTGACGATTCACAACCTTGGCTACCAAGGTGTATATCCCAAACATCATTATCCACTTTTTGGGCTTGACTGGTCGCATTTTTATGACTCAGGTTTTGAGGACTTTGACCGCATTAACTTTCTCAAGGCGGGAATACGGAGTGCTGATCGTCTCACGACTGTTTCACCCACCTATGCTCAAGAAATTCAAACACCTGCCTATGGTTTTAACCTCGATGGGCTTTTACGTGAACGCTCTTATTTTCTTACCGGTATTCTCAACGGTGTAGATATGGATTATTGGAATCCCAAAAAGGATAGGTATCTTCCGGTAAATTATGATACGAAAACGCTTGCCAAAAAGGTGGAAAATAAAAGAGCCTTGCAGGAGCGAATGGGGCTTGAAGTGAATCCCGATATTCCCATCGTGGGAATTGTGACCAGGCTCGCCGACCAAAAGGGTGTTGCCGAGCTTTTTGCACCGACCTTTGGTTCTGCCTACAGCATCTGTCGCGATATGAAGCTGCAAATGATAGTCTTGGGCTCAGGTGAGTCCTGGTGTGAGGATGAGCTGCGAAGTTTGCAGGGAAAACTTGACAATTTTCGTGCCTATATTGGCTACGATGAGGGCTTGAGTCATCTTATAGAAGCAGGGAGTGATTTTTTTCTCATGCCCTCACGCTATGAGCCCTGCGGCTTAAATCAAATGTACTCCTTGCTCTATGGAACACTTCCTATCGTACGACGAACTGGCGGCTTAGCCGATACCGTTGAAAACTACAACGAAGAGACGGGAGAAGGCACGGGTTTTGTTTTCGACAATCTTACACCGGGAAGTATCTATGACACTGTCGGTTGGGCTATCTATGCCTGGTACAATAAAAAAGCGCATATAGAAACAATGAAACTGCGCGGTATGAAAAAAGATTTTAGCTGGGATGCTTCAGCAAAACGCTACCTAGAAGTTTATGGCTGGTAAAAGAAAAAAAGCTTAGTCATGTGCGACTAAGCTTTTTTTTGCCTTTTTGATTTTTGGTTACTATTGTTTTTTGAGGGTTTTAGCATCGAGGAGAATGGGATTACCATCTGCCTTTATAACCGAAATCCCTCTATCTGTTATGATGATGGGGCTCACCTCTTGTACTTCTACCTCAGAGCGAGCAGATAGGCTTAAATCGTAGTTGTAGGCTGCAAGATAGGTTTTCTTATCTTGAACGATAACAACAAAAACTGCATTGGGAGTAAAGGCGAAGGCAGAGGACTCGTGCACTATTTCTGCACTTTCCTTTTGTATTTCTAAATTTTTGGGATCAAGTATAACAAGCTTAATCGTTGTGTTTTTTCCAGGCTTTCCTGCGACAGCGAGATAGCCTTCGTTTGTTTTTATAACCTGCCTATTTCGAATCACATTGACCGGGGATTCTTTTACAACCGCACCGTCAGCAACATCGATGAGAACAAGGGCACTTAAAAGTGCTTTTGTATCGATAACCTTGAGCGCATAGCTTGTCGTCATTTGTGAGCGGGCATCTTCTGCTGCCATTACTTCTTTTTGATCCTTGGCAATATCAAGTCTATCTTGTTGCGCCTCAGCTGTTTTTCTGTCTGCTATAACTTGTTCTTCTTTTGCAATTGTTTTTAATTCTTCAGCTTCTTGTTTAGCCTCTTCTGTTTTTTCTTTTGCTTCCGCTAGTTTTTGCTCTTGGGCAACCACTTCTTTTTCTGCTTTTTCAGCCTCTTTTTGTGCTTGCACATCTTCAGGCTTTTCTTTCGCTATTTCTACGGCCTTAGCTGCCTCTTCTTTTTTTTCTGCGAGTTTTTGCTCTTCCTGTTTTTGTTCTACAAGCGCTTCTTTTGCTTTTTCTTCAGCCCGTACTGCTTCTTTTTGTGAGCTTTGTGCTTCTTCTCTTGCTGCATCTGCCTCACGTTCTTTTAAGTCAACCATGTCTTTACGAACATCTATTTCTTTTCCATCTGTCTCACGCATAGAATCGACAACGCTTTTATCTGAAATAATCGTAGTATCAATGGTACTTAAACCACCTGATAAATCTAAAAGCGGAATGACTATTTGTGTTTTTCCTGGCCAATCGACGTAGTTCACAGAAAGACCTGCTTTTTCTTGCTGTAAATAGCCTGTTACAAGGGCTTTGTACTTAGCATTAAATACATCCATCTTTGAGCGATAGACAGCATTATAGATGGTAATAAAATGTGCCAGGGTATCTGCATCTTGTCGACTATAATTATAAGCCGAGCTTAAGTAGCTTGATAGAATGCGCCGTAAATTTTGGACGTGATCAACTTGTGCATTTTCGCCTATGATCAAAATATCTGCATCTAGTTTTTCTTTTGTGTTCGGGTCGACTGCATGTATCACATAGTAGAGATTTTGACTGCCACTTGTTCCTGGAGCCATTAGATTGTTTTTATTTACCGCAGTTGCAAGCCTTAACCCAATACCGCGTATTTCATCGACGCTTTGAATGACTGTATGGGGTCCCGTATAATTTATAAACTCTATTGTTTCTGTAACGCTGCGCAATTCATCCCGTGCAACTTCTAGGCTAAAAAGGGGAAGGAAAAAAATAAGGATGAGTAGCGTAAAGGCTGTTTTTTTTATCATCATATAACTCCTATGTGAATATATACAGAGTATAGCACAGCTCAAAGGATTTTGCTATTATTTTTCAAATGCAATTATTTTTTCTAAGCATTCTCGAGCTGTTTCTTGGACAGTCATTTTATATTTTGCATCTAAAAAAGAAAAGAGAAGGTCTTTTCCCTTTCTCATAAAGGTTTTTCTTCCCATAAAGCGACATATTTCTGTTATGGTATAACAATATTCTTCTAAAAGTGCATCTGAAATCTGATTTCTCTGGACTAAGCGTTTTTCAATCGCAAGAAGGAGGCGCATATCATAATCGTAGGCATTTTTTTGTATGGCGCGCAAGCATTGAAAAAGAATGCTTTCATCGCTTTCCCTGTCTAAGATGCTTTCAAAAAAGCTCATCGGTTCACCCGTTCCGAGGTAGGCCGCATTTTGAATCGTTTTTATTTTTAGCGCGAGTGTTTCAAAATTTTGACTCGGTTTTTCCATAAAAAGATACGAGTTTTGAATGGTCTTTATATCAAGTCGAAGGCGTGAGATAAGTTCAGCCTCTGTTTCAAAAAGATTTATACTTTGCAAGAGGGCTGGGGCATTTTTATACAATTCTGCGCTCGATGCTTTAATCGGAGGAAGTGGATATGTTTTTATACCACTTTGTCTATGAAGGCGGTTTTCTACAAGCGCGATTCGGTAAGCACTTATAGACCAGTCGTCCTTCACTTCTACAAAAAAGCCTGATTCTGTGAGCCCCGAAAAGCGAGAATTGTTCTGAACTTGTATGTTTTTTTCGACAACTCCGTCTTTATGTATAACAAAAATCCTTGAAGCACTTCGAAAAATGCCCGTATTTATGTCAAAGATAGCATCTTCCATCTTTTCTTTTGTAATGCTTTCTGTAAGCCAAATTTTTTCTTTGCTTTCTTCGTCAAAAAGAGCAAAACTACCATCTGTGAATTGCACGAGAATACTGTCTTCCCAGAAAAATACATCGAGTATGTTTTTATTTTCTATTTTTATTGACCATTTTGTATCGAAGAGATTGTCTACAACATGGCAGACTGCGAGGTTTCCGTTTTCTAAGCCCAAAACAAGACCATTTTTACTTTCTGTAAGACTCCTTATCGTGTCAACAAAAATAATTTCTTCTAAGATAGCTCCAAAGGGTGAAATGCGTAGGGCGGTCGATTTCCCATTCAGGTTCTTTTTTTGTACATATAAAAGGGAGCCATCATTGAGGCTTACCAAGGGAAAATCAAGCCCATCGCTTACTTCGAGACGAAAGCGTAAGAGTCCGTTTATTGTGTAGCTTGAAATAGCGTTTTTTTCTCGTACAAAGAGACGCCCGTCCCATCCAGGAAGCGGTTTTTCTACAATCGGAGTTTTTGTTTCTATAGTCCAGAGGGCAATTCCACTTGTATTAAATAAGCTGAGTTTTTTGTCAATCGCAGTATACACAAAATCGCCGTTCATGCTTACACAAAAGCCGCTGCCTTTTTGGGCAAGGTTTCTTTGCCAGAGAATCTGTCCGTTTTCAGAAAAGGCGTTAAGCAATCTCCCTTCCGTAATTACAACAAAGCCGTAAGAGCTCGGTTCTATTTTTGAAAGCACGTTTCCAGAAAGCACCGTTTGCCAGCTTTTTGTACCAAGGACAGTAGATTGTGGAAAAGCAAAGCCAATGCAGCAGAAAAAGAGAATTAGGCTGAAATATTGTTTGCAAAGTATTTTGTTCACGTGTTATACTATAAACGTAAATGAAAAATTAGAGAAGCATAAAAAATAAAAAGTGAGGAAACAAGAAATGACTGATAAAAGAGAAATTCAACGAGTTAGAATGTCGGATGAGCTGAACATTGCCTTGCATTCTTGGCTACCACGTGGCGAAGTAAAAAAGGTTGTGCATATAAGTCATGGAATGGCAGAACATGCACCACGCTATGATGCCTTTGCACAGTACTTAAATAATTACGGCATTGCGGTCTATGTGCACGACCATCGTGGACATGGACAAAGTATACAAGAGAGAGCCCCTGCCGGGCATCTTGCCGACAAAGACGGTTTTAATCGCGTTACCGAAGATCTTCGCGAAATTATAAACTTTACAAAAAACACCCATAAAGATGTTCCCTATATTCTTCTTGCGCATTCATTTGGCTCCTTTGTCGCACAAAATTTTATTGCCTCATATGCAGAACTCATCGATGCTCTTATTCTCTCTGGAACAACAGCCAATAACGCCCCGCTTGGAAGATTTTCAAATCTCTTTGCACGCTTTTTATCCCTCTTTAGGGGAATACGCCACCAATCACCGCTCTTAACAAAAATTGCCTTTGGATCCTACAATAAAAGAATTGTAAACCCAAAGAGTAAAAACTCCTGGCTTAGCAGCGACGATAGGGCAGTAGAAGCCTACGATGCAGACCCCTTCTGCGGTATGGATTGCACCTATGGATTTTATCGTGATTTAGGATATGGCTTTACTATTATAAATAAAAAAGCGAAACTCGATGCCATACCAAAAAATCTACCTATTTTTTTATTTGTTGGAAGTGATGACCCTGTGAGCAATTATACAAAGGACCTTCGCTGGCTTTACGATGCCTACAAAAGCCGTGGTTTAGACGTTGAACTTAGAGTCTATGAAGGTGCGAGACATGAATGTTTGAACGAGGTAGAAAAAGAAAAGGTCTATAAAGATATTCTCAGTTTTATCAATAAAATAGATTTAAGAAAATAGCTTTACAACAACGATTGACGATTTTTATCCAATTGTATATGATGGAGCTGTGTTATTCCGCTATACGAACGATAAGAATGGCAATCCTGTAAAAAAAGCTGTCATTTACACAGAAAATGAACACCCCATCTCAAATGCTTCTATAGATTCTGACGCAATAGCTGTAATCGAAAAGCTTAAGGACCATGGTTTTGAAGCCTTTATCGTCGGTGGTGCAGTGCGCGACCTCTTGCTTGGAAATGTCCCGAAGGATTTTGACCTTGTAACCGATGCAACTCCGCAACGTCTCAAAAAAATCTTTAGAAACTCACGCATAATCGGTAAGCGTTTTCGCATTGTGCATATTTTCTTTGGAACCAAAATTTTTGAAGTTTCTACCTTTCGATCCATTTGTGACGGTTGCTCTATAGGCAATGATTTTGGCACAATGGACGAGGACGTAATGCGCCGGGATTTTACTATAAATGCACTGTATTACGACCCGGTAAAAAACCAGCTCATCGACTACGTCGATGGTATAAAAGATATAGAAAAAAAACGCATACGACCTGTCATACAACTCGATAAAATCTTTGTTGAAGATCCTGTTCGTATGATTCGCGCGGTAAAATATGCGGCCCTCACAAATTTTTCTCTTCCACATAGTTTAAAGCGACAGATAAAAAAATCGAGCCATCTTTTATCGCCTATATCACCTTCAAGACTTACCGAAGAATTTTTTAAGATTCTCAATTCAGGGCATGCCCATGCAATTATAAGCTTGGCCCTAGAAACCTCGCTTTATATGTATTTGCAACCGCAAGCGACAGCGCTCCTTTCTGAGTCAAAAGACTTTGAGCAATCCTACATGACACACTTACAGGCGCTCGACAAACTTGTCAGCCAAAACCAAAATATACGGCAAGGTGAAAAACTTATTTTTCTCGTGCAAGACTTTGTCGACGGTTTGACAGACTGGGACAAAGAGGCTGAGGAAGCAAACATTGCGGAGCTTTATGGAAAAACATGGACTCGGGTGCGGCACTTTGTTTTACCTATAAATCCACAACGAATAGAATTGGAATTTGCTATAAAAAAAATCCTACAATCCTATGGTATACGAGTTAAAAAGCCAAAGCGAATTAAAAAAGAAAAACAAGTGCGGATAAAAAAAACAGAAAATAGCTAGCTTTTTTTTGTGCGGCGAATTTTATCGATGATAATGCTTACCTCTTCAATCAATATTCCCGTATATTGCTCAATATTATCGATAATGTATTTTTGCATGCTGTGAATTTTACCCGTTAGCTGGGAGCCAAAGGGTAAATCGAGGGTAATAATCAAACGGTATCCGCGTTCATCTGTTTTAATCGACATTTTTTTCAAGCGAACTTCTTCGTCAAATTCATGTACGCAGTGCATAACCATCTGTGAAAGCGCCGCTTCGGATATTTCTATCCGTCCTTTTTTGGAAAACTCTGGACGTACAACTGATTTTTCATATACCTTTGTATTATTTCCAGAGATAATCGGAGTTTTTTTTCGCTTAAATAAAACCTTTACCGCGTTGTAAAAAATCTGTGGATAATTTCTGCGCACTTCTATGGCAGGAACTGGAATGACATGTTTACCTTCAACACGTCGAGAGCGAATCGCGTATTCTATTTCATCTTGCGTTGCTATATCTTCAATGCGAATAATTTTAGTTGGCAAGGGTAATTGTAATCGTGTTGCTATTTTATAGACCATCTTATCCGAAGTGCCTAGAATAAGGATTTTGCTTATTTTCAGCTTTTGGAGTTGTTTTGCAATGGCATCTCTGTGGTCCTTATCGTCAAAGAGCGCAACGCGAACAGCCGCTAAAAATGTTTTTTCACGCTTTGCTGAATGACCGGCAAGTATTTTATCATCCATAATCAAAAGCCCATCATCGATAATAGCTTCTAAGCCAAATTTTTGTGCAAGGAGTTTTGCACGAAAGCTTTTTCCCGTGCCGCTTTCTCCAACGAGGGCATAGACTGTTATTCCTTTGAAAAAATTTATAATGTGATTTAGGGTTTTAAATTGTGCTACTGTTTTCATATGCTTCTTATAGTATAAAGGGAGAATCAAGCTTGAGCAAGCAGGTTTTCGCCATATCTTCAAAATACTCTGGAATGCTATCTTTTACGATAGAAGGAATGCCTAGATTATTTTCTGGAAATGCAAGTTTATAGGCATGAAGGGCATAGTTTTGTATAAAATCGTCTGTAAATCCTCCGTATTTTTTATCGCCAAGAAGGCTTAGCTGATGCTTTTCACCTTGCTTTCGTATTTGGTGTTTTTTTCCGGTAATAATCTTATATTCTATAAGGCTTAGATTTTTTTCTTTGTATCGACCTTCTTCTAAAAGACGCACCTCTGTAATGCATCTTTCCCCATCGATTGTATCCTCCCATATCTCGTCTTTTAGGAGTCGCCCTTCTGCTATTCCAATATAATATTTCCCCAGTGTATTTTCTTGCATAATGGAGCTAAACCACTGAGCGCCCTTTAGGCTTTGAGAAAAAACAATGAGTCCTGAAGTTTCTTTATCCAGTCGATGTAAAATGCCAGGAACAAAGGAGAGTGAAGGGCTATGTTTGGATGCTTCTTTTAAAATACAATTTAAGCTCGTATCGTTTTTTTTTGCTTTTTGACTGAGCATTCCTCTTTCTTTATGGACGATCCAAAGATGCTCGTTTTTAAAGAGTGTTTTTATAGATATGCTAAGTTTTTCTTTTTTTAGAATTTCTTTTGTATCTTTATATTCTTGATAGAGGATACGAGCAATTGAGATGCGGTCTTTTTCTTGGATAAGACTATTTGGTTTTGCTTTTTTTTGGTTTAAACGAATAAAACCTGTTCTAATGTTTTTTTGCACAATTCCTGTAGGCATTTGTGGTAAAAAACGTGAAATAAGTCTGTCAAACCGTCTGTTAGCATCATCTTTTTCTGCGGTAAAGGTTAAAAATTCCATGGTTCTATAGTAAGACAGGAAAAAAAAATGTCAATCATTTTCCTTGCGATTCTTTAGGACAATATCACTTTCGTTTGCCCGAAAATTTCATTTATGCGTTCCTACTTGACAAAATGGCATTAGTCGGCAAAATAGTAGATATGTTTTCTCGCACACATTTTTTCTTAAACTCTTTTTTCTCAAACCCAGTGCTACTTGCGGGAATTTTTAGCTGGTTTTTTGCGCAATTTATAAAAACAGTTATTCATCTTTTAACAAGGAAGGTGAAAAGCTTTCGAGATGTTATAGAGTTGCTTGTATGGCGCACTGGCGGAATGCCATCGAGTCATAGCGCTTTGGTAACCTCGCTTTCTACTTCAATCGCTATTCGTAATGGGCTAGAATCTGATCTTTTTATTCTCTCTCTTTTTTTTGCTCTTGTTGTTATTCGCGATGCAGTGGGTGTGAGGCGTTCGAGTGGAATTCAAGCAAAAACAATCAATGAAATGGGTGATTCACTTTCACAAAAAAAAGTACTTAACTATAGGCCTATAAAAGAAGTTGATGGGCATAAACCGATAGAAGTAATAGTCGGTTCGCTTTTAGGTGTTTCCATGAGTCTCGCTTTTTTTTACTTATAAAACACAATGAAGAAAAACGTTTTACCAAGTATCATTATTATTGTTTTTTCTATATCCATTATTTTTTTATTTGTTTTAAAGCCGAAGGTTTCAAAAAGTTTTTGGAAAGACTACTTTGTTCTTGCGGTAGAAAAAGACTATCCTACAGAAGACATTGTTCATTTTTTAGAAACAGCATCTATCTTTGATTTTATTTTTCACCTTTCACCGACTCGAGCTTTAGATCCGGAGAGCTTTCCTTTTGCGCTAAGTTATACAGATACAGAGCGACTTTTTATGGACGAAACGCAAAGATTTCAATTATTTTATATCCCACTGACTTACCTTCATTTATTTACGCAGGATTCCTTTGTCAAAAAAATACCATTCGCATTTCACCTCGACACAACGCTTAAAAAAAACTATAGTCTTTTTTTTCTAAGCCTCGTTTTGTTTTTTCTATTACTATGGAAAACAAAGGGGAAGGGGCTTTTTGCATTTACAGGTATATTTTTGCTTATAAGTAGCTTGTTTTATTCCCAATTATTGTTTCTCCCCTTATATCTTTCTCTTTTTTATTTGCTTTTTTTTATTTCACTTTCCTATAAACGAAGGCATTTTTTGCAGTTTTTTAGAAAAAACATTTTTTGTATTCTTATAAGTGTTTTCTTTTGTATTTCACATTTTTTAGGAGACCTCTCTTTTTTTATACGCTCTCTCTGTATTTCAAGCCTTTCTTTTTCTGCCTTATTTTTATATTGCATACTAGAAAGAGAAATAGATAAGAGGCGGCGATTTTCTCCCATTTTAATTCTCGCAAGCACAAAAAAAATAAGTCCTCAGTATAAAAGAGTTTTTACATTTTTACCTTTTGCATTGGCTTGTTTTCTTTTTTTTATACTTTCTTTTTTTAATCTTACTATTCAAAATAGGGATACAATACGTATTCCCTTTCCCCTTCAAAAAACACAAAAAGAGTCCTTTAACCTTTTGGACTATGAAAAAGCAATTGATGCTCATTTCTCGAATCAAAATGCAAGACAGTTTCCCCAGCTTGCCTGTTTTATCTTAGATTCTTGGAATCTCGCCCGATATCCCTATGTTTCGGTCTATGATGAGGATTTTTACAACAGAGAAGAGATAGCCTTTGTAAAAGCTGGAGAGACAATTTCTTTTTCACAATTTTTGCGCGATGATGAGGGAAACATACGAAAGGTAGAAAAAACGCTGTATACCTTTGACAATTCATTTATTGCCAGTATACTAGAGAGAATACAGGAAAAAAATTCTGTAGAGTATTTGCTAAAAAGTCAAAATTGTTTTACGGATATTGTCTACGAAGAGACATCGAAAATAATTGCAGAAAACAAACTACAATTAAAGTTGTTCTTTTCTTGCGTTTTTTCTGTTTTTTTGATACTTTTAGTATTCGTTAGAAATAAAAAAACTACTTCTTAGCGAGCACTTTGCAAGAGGTATAAAATAGATACGAACTTCACTGTACGGATAGAAACTGGGGGATTGAATGATTGCGGTAGCAAATCTTATACGATATGAACAAAAACACATAGACTTTCTTGAATCTGCTTATTTACCGCATATTGCTACAATTTCTCTTATGCAAGATGATGTGTATTGCGAACCAGAAGTTAGCCTTGGCGATTATGTACAAGAAGGGCAGGTTATAGCAAAAAACTCTGCAAAAAATGCCTATATTCATAGCTCCATTCCCGGAAAAATAATTGCCTTTCAAAAAGAATTTATGCCGAATGGGAAAAAAGAAAAGGCTGTTTTAATACAACTTGAAGGTGCATTTACCTATCTGGGAAAAACACGACAAAATACACAGTGGCTGGGTATTCCTACAAGCCAAAGGATAAAAAGTCTTTACAAAGCATCGGTTCTCAATACTTTTGACGCACCACAAATGCTCGCGAGTCAAATAGAAAAATTACAAAATAAAAAAACAAATACTCTTGCATTACGTTTGTTCAATGCAGATCCAAGCATTGCAAGTGATTTGTTTATTTCACAGCAATACACTGAAGAAATTCTAGAGGGTGCTTCTCTCTTAGCTGACTCAATAAATGCAAAATCTGTCTTTGTTTTATATGCTGATGCTAATTTTATTGCCCCAAATGATATCCTTATAAAAAAACTATTTCGCCACATTGATGTGTATTTTATACCGGTTAAAACACAGTATTATCCGCAAGGAACGCTACATGATATTTCAGAAAATGTAGAACATTATATGACAAAAGAACTGAAAAAAAATACTGTAAAGATAAGTCTTGCCATAGATGCAATAGCAGCTTTCGATACATATAGGGCTATTGTGCAAAATATTCCTCTTATTGAACGCATTATTCATGTCTCTGGAAATGCTTTTGCAAGAGATACCATTTTGAAAGTAAAAATAGGCACTCCCATTCAGACCATACTCGAAGAGGTAGGGGGTTTTATTCAAAAACCGGCAAAAATTATTGTGAATGGACTTATAAAGGGTAGGGCTATTTCAAATATACAAAGCCCCATTATGAGCGATACAAAATCAATTACTGTTTTGTCAACAAAAAACTTCCCGGACCAAACACAGTCTCCTTGTATTCGTTGTGGTCGCTGCCATCAAATTTGCCCCGTTTTGATTCAACCAGAAAAAATTTTCCAGCATAGAATATTACATTTTCCGCTTTCTGATGACGCCATAAAGTCGAGTAAGCTCTGTACAGAATGCGCTCTGTGTAATATGGTCTGCCCCTCACGACTTCCCCTCTATCAAACAATATCACTCCTTAAGGAAGAATTATGAAAAAAACACATAGAATAATTACCATTTCACCCTTTACGTATTTAACACCGTCTATAAAAAATATTTCTTTTATTATTCTTGCGGTTCTTTTACCACAAGTTCTTATGTTGTTTTTTACAAAATCCTATAAATCCCTCATACTCATAGCAATCGCTATCTTTACTTCTATGCTAACTGAAGTTCTATTTAATGTTTTTCGAAAACAAAAATCTTTGTTTGACTTACAAGCTCTTGTGCAAGGCTTGCTCATAGGTATGTTAATTCCGTCCACATATCCTATCCTGCCTTTTATGTGTATACTTATCTGTAGCCTTTCTCTTGTAAAGTATTTTTTTGGGGGCTTTTCTTTTTCATGGATAAACCCTATAGCCTTCACCCTCGTTATTACGTATTTATTAGGTTTTAACTTTTTCAACATTGATTTACTCGTTCTAGATTACATCACGGTAAAAGAACCTATTTCTCAGTTACTTGCCGAAGGTAAATTAGCTGCCTTATCGATCGATACAAGAATTATCGACTTTCTTAATACGAAGCTTTTTTCTTATATTGGTGCAGAAATTTCACCTGGCTATATTTCCTACATGTGGGATACTTTTTCAATCATTCCTGCACTCCGATTTGGTATACTGACACTTTTAGCTTCTATTATTTTGTTTTCCCTCGACATTATTCGTTACTATATACCTATTAGTTTTATACTAAGTTATGGATTTTGTGTCGCTCTATTTCCTCAAAATCTCCAATACAGCATTTTCGGTCAAGGAGATATTATTTTTGCCTTCTTTTCAAGTGGTATTTTGTTTTCGGTGTTTTTTATCCTTGACTGGCCGGGAACGAGTCCACTTAATCCCTTGGGGAAAATCTTGTATGGTTTGTTATCTGGTATAATTGCTTTTATACTCGTTGGGAGCGGTCAATCAACTATAGGGCTTATGTTTACTATTTTACTCATAAACATACTTTCTCCCTTGTTACAGCTTTTTGAAGAAAGCTTGTATAAAAGAAAATTAAAATCGCTCATCTTAAATAAAGAATAATATATAACAAAACCTGTGTATCTAAAGGAATGATATGAAAGAAAATATAAAAAAAGAACTAACTCGAATATCTGTAGTGTTTTTCTCAATGTTTTTTTTAGTGCTTATCGCTTTTTTTTGTGTACAAGCACAAAAGACTACAAGTCAAAAAAAACTAATAAAAATGCTAGAAAAACATATAGAACTAGCTTTAGGTGAGTACTATGCTATAGAAACAAAAATTGACATTAACACTCGTTTTTCAGAAAGTCTTGCCTTTTATCGTATAAAAAATGAAAAAAAGACAGCTATTGCTGTTCTTGCAAGAATTACGGGTTTTTCTGGACCACAAAGCTGTTTGTTTTTTTATGATGAAGATTTTACGCTCAATTTCATTTCAGTTTTAGCTTTTAAACAAAATATGGAATATATGCTTGAGGAAAACCATCTTGACTATGGTATCACAGATTCTATTTTAGATTACTGGAAGCGTTCTATTCAAAAAACAATACAAGAAGGAGGAATCATTTGAAAGGAAAAAATATCTTTTTTATAGCTTCAGTAAGTATTCTTATACCAGCAACAGGAAGGCTTGGTTATGGTATTATTTTACTTATAGGACTTATCTCTATAAATTGTATTTCATCTCTACTCTATATCGTATTTAAAAAATGTGATGTAGGCAGCTTTGAAACACCCTTACAGATTTTTACAACAATCGCTCTAACAATTATATTTAAAGAATGTGTTCGTTATTATTCTCCTATTCTTTCTTTTAATCTTCATTTTTCATTTTACCTTGTTTGTTTTTCTTCTTTTTTGTTTACTTCACAGATAAAGATAGAGCAAGAAGCATATGCAATCTATTTGTTTTCTGTATTAAAGCAAAGTCTTGCTTTTTCATTTTTTGGCTTGTTTTTCTTTAGCCTTCGAGAATATGTAGCTTATGCCTCTCTAAGCCTTCCTATAACGCAAGGCTTAAAAATAATTCTTATTCCTGCTGTCCATCTTTTTAATGGTTCTTTTCTGTGGTCTTCTACGGGATTTGCCCTAGTACTTATGGCTATCATCCTCATCGTTGTTTCTGCTTTTCAAAAGAAAAAAGCAAAAGGATAAGATATGAGCTTGTTATTTTTCTTTCTATTTTCTTCCGCATTATTTAACTATGGCATGGGTTTGCAAGGCTTCTTGCTTAAAGAATATAATTTAAAAACCTATTTAGTCTGCTTTCTACAGGTTCTCATAGAACTTTTCCTATCGCTGGCAGTTTCATGGTTTTTTATTCGCCATATACTTCTTCCCATCCAGTTGACCGAGCTTTTTCCCCTCATTGTCTTTCTCGTTTTTTATTTTTTTCATACACTCATTTCCTTTTTAGTAGAAACAATCGACTTAGAAGCCTCTAATGAAATATTTCTACCTGTTTTAATACTTATAATGAGTTTTTTACATAGTATGAATTTTTCAAAAGCACTTATTATAAGCCTTGCTTGTCATCTAAGTTATTTTTTAGCTATCCCAATTCTCTATGCAATTAGACTACGTATAGACCAAGCACATCCACTTCCTGCTTTTAAAACAGGTGCCCTCGTGCTTATAAGCCTCGCTGTTATTATGATTTCATTATATGCTTTTGATTTAAGTGTTTTTTTCCAAGGAGGATTCTAATGCTAGTAGGACTTTTGTTTTTCGCACTATTTCTTCTTGTTTTTATAACAGTTCTATTTTATTTATCTTATTTTTTAAAAATACACTTACCAGCTAATGAAAGCAAGCTTATTTTTGCTTTTCCAAAAAAACCAAAAGAAGAACATGCGAAGATAAAAAAAATAGGGCAAAAAGCATATGTCTTTTGCTCTAATCAAAAAGAATTTAAAAACACAGACTCAAGCTATGCGGGCTATGAGGATTGTCATTTATTCAAAAAGTATCATGCTTCAGAAACACCTTGTTCTTGGGCATGTATAGGCTTTGGTAGCTGCATCCCACATTGTCCACAAGAAGCTATTAGCATCGTAAATAAAACCGCAGTTATACATGACAACTGCGATGGATGCGGTATATGTATCGATATCTGTCCAAACAATGTTATTCAACTTATACCAAACAATAATGACTATGTCGTAGCATGCTCTTCGCAGGATGGCGAAAATACCCATTGTTCAAAAGCCTGCACAGGTTGTGAGCTTTGTATCAATCATTTATATTATAGTGGTTTCAAAATGAAGGATCAGTTAGCGGTATCTGATTATGTAGCAAATCCCAATAAAACCGAATATGCAGAAAAATGTCCACAAAATACCATTATAAAAATAGCATTTCCTCGAAAAAATGACTTTAAATTTTTGGCTTTTTGGTATACTATTAAAAATATAATGTCAAAAAAGAATAACGAGAATTAAATGGGTATCATTCATGTCAGCTTTGTATTACATTGGCAATACAAGCAAAAAGGTAGTGTTGATATAGAAAAAACATACCAAAACACATATAAAAAACTACTCACGTTCTTATACACAAACCCAAAATTTCATTTTACCTTTTATTTTTATGGCCCCTATCTTGAATGGCTCAATAAAAACCATAAAGAGGCAGTAGATATTCTTTCAGAGCTCTCAAGTAGAAAACAGGTTGAGTTTTTAACTGGTGGTTATTACGAACCGCTTTTACCGCTTATTTTACCAGCTGATCGTGTTGGACAAATTGAACTTTTAACTACAAATCTACGAAAATATTTTGGAAAAAAACCCCGTGGCATTTTTATTCCCTATAGTGTTTGGGAACCGAGTCTTATTTCGAGCTTTAGAACATCTGGATTGGACTATATTTTTTTAGATTCGGAGCTTTTTTCTGAGAAAAAAGAGTTTTTACCTACGCCAAAATTTATGGAAGATTTAGGAAAGCTCATAACGCTCATACCACTGCATTTTCCATTTACTACAAAAGAACTACCAAGTCCTGAAAGCTTTTTTAAGTCGCTTTTTAATGATGCAGATAAAACTGAAGATTCTTTTATATCTATAGCTGTTTCCCCTTCACAGTTGGCTGAGTTAGTAAAAACATCTTGGCTAGAAAAATTTCTTAACCTTTGTAACGAAAGTGAAAATATAGAAATTACTGTTCCGCAAGCCTATCTTAAAACAAATACTGTTTTTGAAAAACAATACATATATCCTGCAACTTCTTCAAAGTTTGTCCCCTACGACACAAAGTCTATCAACTCAATACGAGAGTTTTTATATGAAAAACCACAAGCGCAAAGTCTTTATGCTCGTATGATGTATGTGAACTCACAAATTATGCAATATCGTGGTGACAGCTCACGAAAAAAAACTGCAAAACAATATCTCTGGCAAGCACAGGGGCAGAGTGCGTATTTTTTACTCGATGACGAATACATAAAAGACTATTTTAATGCAAAAGAAGAAGCCTATAGACATTTGCTTATGGCAGAAAAAATGGTTCGTGAAGCGCCCGATACCAGTATCAATGAAATTGTAACGAGTTTTGATTACGACATGGATGGAAAAAAAGAATACCTCTTTTTAAATGCAGATTTTAATGCATTTATAAGCCTCTCTGGTGGTATCTTATACGAGCTTGATTTACTTATAAATAATAAAAACTATTGCAATACTATTTTGAGAAATAAGGCAAATGACGGAGTCCAAGACTTTTATCAAAAAAAAATGTTTGTTGACCACCTCATTGAGGAAGAGGAGTTTAAAAAATACTTAGTTGACGCCAGTCAATCATCTGCTGTATTTCCCCTTATCAATTATACCGAAACAAAGTTTGATGTACATAAAAAAGAACTCTATTTACAAGCACAGGTTTTATTTGGCTTGTTTCAGCAGCCAGTAAGCTTAAGAAAAATTTATGCAATAAAAGAAAATGGTATTAGCGTTCAGTATATTATAAAAAATGAGGGACCGCTTCAGTTAAAGGCAAAATTTGCTATTGAATCAAATCTTTCAATTACGCAGTTAAATGACACACAGAATATTGACCTCGTTGTTTTGGGCAATGTTAACAAGATAGATTGTACAAAAACCTGTGTACATCATAATTCTGTGAATTTTTTAAAGATTACTGATCCCAAATCAAACAATGCTTTTATTTTTGAGCCCAACGAAGACTCTGGTATAAGTATTCAACCTTTAACTATTTCACGAGAATTTGAATCAAAGCTTGACACTTTTTTCCAGGGTACAAACTTTTCGTTTTTTTGGGACCTAAACATAGCTCCCGGTTATGAAGTAGAAAAAATGCTCTTTCTCAATATTAAGCCTTCTAAAAAAAATCAAACCGCTAAAAGAAAGCGAAAGACATTGACAAAGAAGTCATAAAAAAATTACAATAGATAATTATGAAAACAAAGCAAACAAAACGAAGGCTTATAACATCTGCCTTACCCTATGTCAACAATGTCCCTCATTTAGGTAATCTCATACAAGTACTTTCTGCCGATGTCTTTGCACGGTTTTGCCGTAGTTATGGCTACGATTGCTTATATATTTGTGGCACTGATGAATATGGTACCGCTACTGAAACAAAGGCTGCAGAGGAGGGCATAAGTCCCAAAGAACTCTGCGACCGATACCACAAAATCCACAAAGATATTTACGATTGGTTTCATATCGATTTTGATCATTTTGGAAGAACCTCGGCTCCTCAACAAACAGAAATTACCCAGGCTCTTTTTTTAGACCTTGATAAAAATGGTTTTATCGTTGAAAAGACAATCGAACAGCTTTTTTGTACAAGCTGCGATCGTTTTTTAGCAGACCGCTATGTACGTGGAACTTGTCCGCACTGTGGCTTTGATGACGCACGTGGAGACCAATGTGAGCATTGTGGGAATTTATTGGAACCGCAGGAATTGCTCAATAGTCGTTGTCTCAGCTGTTCAAAGGCCCCTGAATTACGTGAAACAAAGCATTTATATATAGACTTACCTAAAATTCAAGAACACTACGGTCCATGGATGAAAGAAGCATCTGAAAAAGGACAATGGGCGCGAAATGCCTTGCAAATGACCCAAGCATGGATTCGTGATGGGCTTAGAGAGCGGGCTATAACGCGAGACCTTAAATGGGGTATACCTGTTCCGAAAAAAGGCTATGAAAACAAGGTTTTTTATGTTTGGTTTGATGCTCCCATTGGATATATTTCCATTACAAAGGCGCTCACCGATTCCTTAGATGATCCTGAAGCTGATTGGAAGGCCTGGTGGCTTCCAGAAGAATCAAAGACAGAAAAAGCAAAGATACCGGTAGAACTTTTTCAGTTTATCGGGAAAGACAATATTCCCTTTCATACCCTTATTTTTCCCTCAACGCTTATCGGGTCAGGAAAAAACTGGACAAAGCTTTTTCATATGTCGAGCACCGAATACCTAAACTACGAAAACGGTAAGTTTTCTAAGTCAAAGGGTGTCGGTGTTTTTGGAAACGATGCAAAAGAATCTGGCATTCCCGCTGATGCCTGGCGTTTTTATATCTTTTATAACCGCCCAGAAAAATCAGATACACAGTTTACCTGGAAAGATTTCCAAGAAAAATACAATAGCGAACTTATAGGGAATTTGGGTAATCTCGTAAACAGAACACTCACCTTTATCTCGCGCTATTATGACGGAATTATACCCGAGGGAGAAAAAGACAGAGAGCTTTGGGAAAAAATCCTTCCAATCGAGGAAATGATTACCAAAAAACTCGACTGGGCTGAACTCAAAGAAGCCTTCCATGGCATTTTTGAAATCTCTTCCATAGCAAATAAAGCCTTTCAAGATGGAGAGCCTTGGAAAACAAGAGAAACGAACCTAGAAAAAGCAAAATCTCTTTTATTTAATCTCGTCTATGTCATTAAAGACCTTATGATTTTAGCTTCTCCTTTTATACCAGAATATTCAAAAACAGTTTTGAGCTTTCTGAAAGCAGAAAATCTTGTTTGGGAAGACTTAGGTCTTTTAGAAGGGCTCGATAAGGTATATGATTCAAAAATAATTTTTAAAACCCTCGATAACGCTACTATTGACTCATATCGTGAGCGTTATGCAGGAAGTCAAAAGGATAGAAAAGAAATGGAATCTAAAATAGATACAGACAAAAAAACAGAAGAAAAAGCAGAAGACAAACAAATCAACCAAGCAGATTTATTTAACTCGAGCATAGCCTTAAAAATTGCAAAAATTGTACGCATAGAAAAACATCCCGAGGCTGATAAGCTCTACATAGAAAATCTCGATGATGGCTCTGGAGAAGAACGAGTTATTCTTTCTGGACTTGTGCCTTATTATGAGGCTGAGGAATTGCTCGGAAAACACATTGTCCTCGCTGACAACCTTAAACCGCGAAAAATGCGCGGTATAGAAAGCCGTGGAATGCTCCTTGCAGCCGATTACAAAGACGCAGAAGGAAATGAAAAGGTAGAAGTCCTTGACTGTCCTTGGGCTGCACCTGGGACTCCTGTAATCCTCGAAGGTGCCGATCCTGCCGCAGTCAAAAAAGAATCTATAAATGCAGATGTATTTTTTTCCTGCAAGATAGAAGTAAAGGATTCTGTAGTCTGCATCGATGATGTACCACTTCTTGTCGATGGGAAAAAAATCACAACAAAATATGCAAAAAATGCTGAAGTAGGCTAGATGTCTTTTTTACAAACAGAATTTTGGGCAAAATTTAAGTCCCAATTTGGCTGGACCTTTTCTAAACATAATTTCTCATCTAGCTTTCAACAAAAAGAGTATAGGACTGAGCTTTTTGTGCTCCATAGAAGGTTTAAGGGAGGATTTTCCCTGTCTTATGTCCCATTAGCTCCCATTTTGCCTCAATCCTGTCTAGAAAAATATACAAGTTCAGACTATTTCGAGCTTATAAGTACTTTAGTTGAAGACCTGCGCAAAAATCTACCGAGAAAAACACTTTTTATACGTTTTGATTTTCCTCCTATTTTTCCCAGTTTAAATGAAAAAGATGTTTTTTTACAAGAGCTTTTAAGCTATGCTAAAAAATCATCCTTTAGACTTAAAAAGGCACCGAGCGATATACAAAGTCCTGATACGGTAGTTCTTGACTTAAAGCAAAGTGAAGAAGCACTCCTTGCAAATATGAAAGCAAAATGGCGATACAATATTCGGCTTGCTGCTAAAAAAGAGGTAGAGATTATTGAGCTAGGGGAAAAAGGTTTAGCATCTTTTTATACACTCTATGAAGAAACCGCTAAGCGTGATGGCATTGCAATACATTCATATGCCTACTATGAAGCCTTATTTAGGCTTGCAAAGTCATATCCTCAGCTTTCATTACGTTTATATGTGGCAAAACATGAAGATGACATTCTCGCTGCAATTATTACTTTGTTTACAAAGGAAGAAGCTGTCTACCTCTATGGGGCTTCATCAAATACAAAACGAAATCTCATGAGTACCTATCTTTTACAATGGACCGCTATAAAAGATGCAAAAATATTTGGCTCGCAAAGCTATGATTTTTATGGAATTCCACCTGTCGAAGATGAGACACATCCCATGTATGGCTTGTATCGATTTAAAACAGGTTTTGGTGGAGAGATTATACATCGAGTGGGCAGTGTAGATATCCCTCTTTCCCCATTCTATACTTTTTATGTTTTTGCAGAAAAAGTACGTTATTTTTGGTTTAAAAAAATAAAGAAGCTCTTTGTAAAAAAAGCTTCTTAGTAGTTATTATGACCTAAAATAAAAAAATCTCCTAGAACCGAATCTCGGTAGAAGCTTTAAAAAGCATTCCTTTTGCACTATACTCATCAACAAAGGCTAAGCCAACATCCTCAAAACTTTTAACAGGTGAAGTGCAGTCTGTTAAAACGGTTACTTTTTTTGCAGGTATATATACACAAAGGTCTCGAAGCGTATTTGCAACACAGTGAGAAAGTGCTTCTCCTGCAACATATATGTGATCAGCTTTTTTTAAGTAGTCTATAAAGGTGAAGTTAGTTCGCGTGCTGGGGTCTGAGGGAATAGGCACCTCTGCTTGAACTGCGGAGTAGTGCTCAGTATAAGGATTTGGCGCCTTGTTAATATACTCGGCATTTTTTCCTAAATGATGTTTTTCCCAAAGTGAAATAGCCTCATAAATATCTTTTTGCACACAAGCTCCCCAGGTTGCCATGAGACAATGCGGTGGCCACACAGTAAGGTTGTAGCGTGCTTTGTTTTCAAGGGTGAGTAGGTATTTCTCAACTTGTAGTTCCAAGGACGAAACCGCAGGTCGATATAGTCCTTCTTCAAAATGCTTGTATGTAATTGTTGTGTAGGGCTCTGGATTTTTTCCGTTTTTATCGATCCAAAATACTGGATGTGCAATGTGAAAATTTGGATGTAAATCCAAGGTAACTAAAATATCCGAAAAATGCGCTTTATTTTTCTGTAAAAAAGATGAAAGCCGTGCACAATCCTCAACTGCGCCTGGTACAAACAAGGCACCTGATGGTTCGCAAAAATCATTTTGCGGATCAACTAAAAGCAAGATATTTTTCATGTATTTATAATACTTTAAGCATACCTCTGTGTCAATACTGGCTATGCTACGAGTTGCATATTTGGCTATTTTTCGGTATAGTTATGGCATGAATCTTGAAGCGTTTGTATTAGGTTGTGGGGGCATGATGCCTCTTCCATATAGAGCCCTAACCTCAGTTTTAGTTAGAAGAGAAGGGGATTTATTTTTATTTGATGGGGGTGAGGGAACCCAAGTCTCCTTGCGAAGACTAAACCTCAAATGGAAAAAAATAAATGCCATTTTTGTAAGCCATACCCACGCTGACCACGTAACGGGTATTCCTGGTTTAATGATGCTTTCATCCCAAGTAGACCGTGAAGAGCCCTTATATATTTATGGACCTCCCATAATTGCAGAGTACATAGAAACAAGTCGAAAAGTACTCAATATGTATATCAATTATCCCATTATCGTAAAAGAAATCACCGCACCCTGCGTTGTGCATGAAGGGGATGGCTTTTATATTCGCGCTTTTCCCCTCAATCATACCCGAACCTGTGTTGGCTATACGCTCGAAGAGTTAGATAGACCTGGTGAGTTTAATCCAGAAAAGGCAAAGGCCCTCGATGTTCCCTGTGGCCCCTTATGGTCGAAACTGCAATCAGGCGAAGATGTGCTGTCTAGCACAGGGGCACTTGTAAAAAGCTCGGATGTTGTAGGTGAAAAAAGAAGTGGCCGAAAGATAAGCTTTGTTACCGACACTATGTACATAGATAGCATTGCAAAAGAGGTGAGGGGGTCTGACCTTTTATTCTGCGAAGGAATGTTTGACGAGCGCTATGCGGATCAAGCGAAAGAAAAAAAACACATGACCGCAAAGCAAGCTGCAAAAATAGCAAAGGATGCAAAGGTGGGAAAACTTGCTCTCATACATTATAGCCCGCGCTATACTGACTATGAATTAAAAACTCTACTCGATGAAGCGCAATCTATCTTTCCAAATACCGTACTTTCCAAAGACAGAATGGTATTTCCTGTTCCATATGTAGATTAAAAAAATGTATGCAATAAAATGTACGGAAGTAAGCAAAGAATATCGCAGTTTTTTTTCAAAACCTTGCCTTGCCTTGGATAATTTTTCTGCACAAATACACGAAAAAAAAATCACCGCCTTGCTTGGAGCAAATGGTGCAGGAAAATCAAGCCTCATGCGTCTCATCGCTGCCATCGAATATCCGAGCTCAGGTTTTATAGAAGTGAATGGATATTCTGTTCTTGAGCATAGTCTTGAGGTAAAAAAACAAATTGGCTTTATGAGCGAGTTTGCAGATTTTTACCCTGAGCTCGGAGTGCATGAATTTCTTATGCTCGGAAAAAAGCTTCGTAAACTTCCACAAGAAAATATTGATTGGGCAATAGACATATGTGCTCTCGAAGAAGTTCTCTCCAAAAAAATACAAACACTTTCAAAGGGCTATGCACAAAGACTCTCCCTTGCACAAGCCCTTTTACATAAACCAAGCATTCTCATACTTGATGAGCCGAGCTCAGGTTTAGACCCCGCCCAATCAATCACCTTTAAAAAGCTTATAAAAAATCTACACACAACGACGCTTTTTTCCTCGCATAGCACCAGCGAAATAGAAGAAATTGCCGACGATATCTTAGTTTTAAATCGCGGAACCTTAGTTTTTTCAGGGAGCATTGAAAGTCTCTTAGAAAAAACCGATGAAACAAAACTTGAAAAAGCCTATATACGACTTCTTTCAGAAACCGCCTTAGAAGAAGCAAAAGGCTTCGAGAACGAAAAAGGAGTAGGGCTATGAGTCGTTTTTTTTCAAGAGCATTGTTTTTCAAAGAATCTTTTCAACTACTTCGCAAATTTAGTTTTTATCTTATAGCTGTTTTTTTTCTTTGTATTCCCTTTTTTTATTATTTTATATATAGCGACTTTTTTAGTTTTTCAAAACTTATTCCCATAAACGAATTTTTTCTCATTATCCCCTTCATCTATATTATTTTAATTCCTTTTTTAAGCATGCTCTCATGGGCAAATGAGGGCACTTTTTTAGAATGGCTTCCTTTTTCTAGCACGAGTATATTTTTCTCAAAATGGCTTAGCTCTTCACTCGCCCTTGCTCTTTTTCTTCTATCTACACTCGTTATACCTTTTTTTGCCTCGTTTTTTATCTACTTCGATTGGGCAATTATTTTTACAAGCTACGCATTTCTTTTTGTTTATGGAATCTACCTCATATCCTTGTCTCAAGCTCTCTTTGTTTTTGTCAATAATAAGCTCAGCGCCTTTATACTTCTCATGCTCATCATTGTTTTTGGAAACCGTTTTATCGATTCTCCCTGGGCATTTAAGGGAATAATACAAAGCTTTGAATTTTCAAGCCTCCTTCTTTTGACTTTTCTTTTTTTTATAGCAGGTGTTTTTATTAAAGAAAGAAAAAAAGGAAAAAAACTTTCTCCGAAAATCCTTCTACTCATCTTTCTTGTTTTTATTCTTGCTCTTATCAATCTAAATATTTTTTCTTTTAAAATCGATCTCACAAAAAACAAGGCATTTAGCGTATCAAACGAAACAAAACAAATGCTTGCAAGTCTTGAAGACGATATACGCATCAAATATTATCTTTCGCCCAGTTTGGAAAAACAATATCCACAGGTAAAAGAAGTAAAAGACTTTTTGAAACTTTTGGAAAAAAACACAAATACTTTTGGCAAAAAAAACATAGGGCTTTCTATTATAAATCCAGAAAAATTGAGCGAAGAAGAAATACGCTCGCTTGATTTAAAGAGCCAACAAATACAAATAAACACAAAGGGTAAAACAGTTTTTGAAAAAGTTTTTTCGAGTATTCGTCTCCAATACCTTGATAAAAGCTTAAGCATTGACTTTGCACTTAGCTTAAATGGTTTAGAATACGCTCTTTTTTCGCGTATACAAAACCTCATTGGTGAAAATGAAAAAAAAGTCTATCTCCTTCTTGCAAATGATCAGCCGTTGGAAAACTATTCATTTTTTCTCAGCTTGCTCATTGAAGAAGGTTTTATTCCCATCGATGTAGAAACTCATGGCATAGATAGGCTCGATGAAACTATTCCATTGATTCTTATCGGATCTAATGAAAATATAAACGATAAAACGCCGTACATAGAATCATTTATTATGAGAGGAGGCTCAACTCTCTTTTTTCTGTCAAAGACAAAAATCGCCTTCGATAGTGACTGGACCGGCAAAACAAAAAACCAGGACGCACTCTTAGAAATGCTTGACTACTGGGGTTTTGAAATACAAGATGGACTTCTCATCGACTTGGAAAATAAGGCAGAATTAAGTATGCAAAATCTAGAGGACGATGGAATTGAAACAATAGACTATGCCCTCTGGCAAAAAATAGAAAAAAATAATATAGAAAATCCTCTCATAGATGCTGTCAAAAGTTTGGACTTTTTTTGGCCAAGTCCCATGAAAATCCACTCGAGCGAAAACCAAAAAATTCAAGCTCTTTTTCTAACAAGTGAACACAGCCTTGTACAAGATGCCGATGAAGAAGGTTTTTTTGTAACCGACCCCTTCGCCCTCGCATCCTATCGTTATGAAAATCAACTACGAGAGCAATTTGTCTTGGCAGCTCTCGGTGAAGGCAGCTTCCCCGGCTATTATAGTAGTGGAAAATCGAAGCCAACACATCTCATAGTTATTCCCGACGAAGTTTGTATTTCCAATGCTATGGGAAATATCGATTTTCTCACCTTTGTTACCAATAGTCTCCTCTATGTTACAGGAGATGAGTCGCTCATAGGCTTAAAAAATAAAACGCAAGCAGAATCATATTTTGTCGCGGATATAGAAAGGATGCCAGGAAAAATACACTTAGAAAAAACAGCCCTTTTTTATCCAGTCCTTGGACTTTTTCCATTTGCAGTTATCGGGATTGGCATTTTTATCTACAGAAAAAAGAGATATAGATATGGATACTAAAAAACTACAAAAACTATTGCTCATACTTATATTTTTTTTATCGATAGGACCGCTCATCATTTTTATGCAAGGGGTTCAAGAAGAAAAAAAAATTCTGCTTCTGAGTCCAAAAATTCTTGAGACAGCGGACAATATTGTCATCACAGAAAATACTAGCTCTAAAAAAGAAAGTCTCAGTTTTATAAAAAAAGATTTTTGGTATCTGAAAGCAGGGGAGAGCCAAAATATCGAAGTACCAGTAAGCAAGCAATTTACAGAATTTTTAAGCGCATTGAGTGAAGAAAAAAAATATAGGCTTATTTCAAAAAAAATAAAAGACTGGGAAAAATATAGACTGCGCGATTTTGAAGCAGATACAATTGAAATAAAAAACAATACAAGCAATCTAGCAAAACTCTATTTTGGAATGCAAAATGCTGCCAACGAGATATATTTTCGTGGAGAAAAATCTTCTGTCTATCGAGGAAAAAATCCTGTTTTATTTTTTACAAAGGAAAAAACACTCGAAAGCCAGCTCACTTCATGGACCGATACAAAATGGTTACCTAGCTATCTTGGACTATCAAGAAATTCCATTCAGCGGCTGTCCATAGAAATTGGCGATAATCTAAAATTTAACACAGAAGAGCAAAAAAATAAAACAAGAATCCTAATCGATAAAAATGCAGATACTTTTAGCAGCATCCTCGAGCGTCTTTTAGGAAGCTCTGGTGCCCTGATAATCGATTCCCTTGAAATCAATTATCTACATGAAGAATCTCCTCTCGTAGATATCAGAATAGAAAATGAAGATACAAAAGAGTATCGCATAAAAATTTTCCCCTTCGATAGAGCAAAAAATAAAACTCTGCAAGCTAATGCAGCACAAGGGGAGCATAGCGAAAAAACCTTTCTTGTAATTCCACCAGAGGCAAACTACGCTTTAGAAGTAAGCCGCTGGTCTATAGAGCAACTGGGATTGGAATTTAAATAGTAAACAAAATAGTCAGAGCTGAAATACCGCGCCATACTTCCGATAATGTGCTTTTCACAAGTAAGACAAGTTGGGAACTGGAAATCTATCTTTTTAAATAAACAAAAACATGAGTAGAAGTAGGATGATCTAGCTAAAATACCGCGCCATACTTCCGATAATGTGCTTTTCACAAGTAAGACAAGTTGGGAACTGGAAATCTATCTTTTTAAATAAACAAAAACATGAGTAGAAGTAGGAAATTTAGTTAAAATACTGTCCGATTTTACTTCCGATAATGTGCTTTTCACAAGTAAGACAAGTTGGGAAACTGGAAATCTATCTTTTTAAATAAACAAAAACATGAGTAGAAGTAGGATGATCTAGCTAAAATACTGCGTAATATCACTTCCGATAATGTATATTCTGTCTACCAAATAGTAGAAAAAAAAAATACCACTAATCTAAAATAGTAAGACATACTAAAACACGATAAAAGTAAAGCCAGTGAAAACTAAACATTGACATAGTTGGATTTAAGAAAAAGTCGTATTTCCCTCTGGCTCCGCTAGCATCACTCATCTAAAAAAGCGGCGTTCTGTTTTGCTATTTCCGCATAGCTTTCAAAATAAGACTGGACTTCTCCCTTGTAGTTGGAAAAAGTCTGCGTTTTGTATATATGTACAATTTCATATAATTTTTTTTGAAAAACGTCTTCAAGGGCATCTCGAAAAGGTCTATCCAACTTAAATGGCAAACGCAAAGACAAGACAAAAGATTCTTTGCCATCTTTTTCTTCTACAGGCTTTGTATTAAAAAAATGCTCTGTTTCTGAAAAAATATTTTGTATGCGCTCATCAGACAAGCCCTCTTCTATCTCTGCCTTTGAAAAAATGTCCGTATAAAAGCTGTATTCATAAGCTGCCCCCCAATAATGAGATGCCAAAGATTCACGTTTAATGCGGTTTGTAACTGGGAAAAGAGAAAGATTGCTGATTTGCAAGCCATCTGGAAGGTTTTTATTTAAAAGCTGCTTTAAATAATCTGGATCAACAGGCTCATAGAGCAAGCAAGAGGCAATTTCAGCTTCAGAAGTAATTCCTATTGAAGTAGAACTTGCCAATTCTAGGCGCGGTATGGGATTAAAGCCTGCTGTATAGACAAATGGCAAGGCGCTACGTAAAAAAGCCCGATGAAAAAGGTCTTGTATCGACAAATGCGGATAAAAGGCAGCAGAATCTACCTTTGTATACTGTAAAAGAAGCCTATACAGGACAGGAACATTACTTTCTTCGCGTTTTATGCTAAATGGCTCCAAAAATTGCGAATTTGGTATATTTTTGTATACATCTTCAGAAACTTTCTGGGTTAATAGGCCATGATTTGGGGTGCAAATACCACAAGGAGAAGCACAATCTAAGGCACAGGCAGCTGTTAGTTCTCCACGCATCGATTTTTCTGCCTCTCGTCGTAAAAAGCCCTTGCTTACTCCGAGGCTTATATCATCCCAAGGAAGTTTTTCTTCAAGGCTATAGCTTCGAGAAACCTCTTCGTAGACATTCCAGTCGAGTTCATCGAAAACTTCTTTCCATGCAGTTTTATTAAAGTGATCGTCCCAAGCATCGAGGCGGCAGCCTTTTTTATATGCCGAAAGAAGTGCATCCCCTACACGCTCATCGCCACGAGAAATCATACCTTCTATAAAGGAGACAAATTCATTGTGCGTGCTTACTCGAAATTTTCCTTTAGGAAGCGAAAAGCGAATAAAATCTAGTTTTCTCTTCGACTCTTCCATGCTTATTTGCCGCGCCCATTGATAGGGAGTATGTGGTTTTGGGATAAAGGTACCAACATTTACCGTGCATTGAATACGGGTTGCTTGTTGAATTTTTAACATAAACGCAACAATTGCTTCTTCTTCACTTATTTCAGCTTCTGGAAGTGGCAATCCAATCATAAAATAAAATTTTGCCTTTGACCAACCTCTTTTTTTTGCATTCATTATAATATCATACAGACGTTCTTCAAAAACTTCTTTATTGAGTGAAAGTTGCCAAGCTTCTTCGGGAGTTTCCACCGCAAAGGTTAAGCCAGATTTTCGCACCTCTGAAATTTTTTCAAGCAAGGGCAAGGTAAAGGAATTTACCTTGAGCGACGGAAGCTGAAAAGAAACAGGCAAATGCACATAGCGTTTTGTCAAAATATCCAAGAGCATATCTATACCAGTATAATCACCAGATGAAAGCGAGGTTAAACTTATCTCGCGAAAGCCACCTTCAAAAACAAGCCTATCAACTTCAGCTACGATATCTGGAATGGATTTCATGCGCTGCGGTCTATAAAAAACACCTGCATGACAAAATCGGCAACCATTTGGACAGCCTCGCATAACTTCAACAACGCCATGTTCTTGTACAGCCTTAATATTTGCGGTAGGAAAAAAAGATGATGGCGCAGGTTTTTTTCCAAAATCATGATAGGTCGCTTTTGTCGCTTTTTTTCCAGGCACCCAAACTGCAGGATGTTCCGTGAAGCGTGCGAGTAAGTCTACCCTACTCGCGCCCTCTTTTTTTAAAAGTGAAAGCGCTTCTATGAGTAGGAACAATTCATTTTCAGCCTCACCTATGAAAAATGCATCTATAGAATTTTGGAAAGGTCGGGGGTTTGTTATACCACAACCACCAGCTATGATAATGGGGTCATCTTCCCCTCTTTCAGCATTTAAAAGCGGTATCTTCCCGGTATCTAAAATGGACAGTAAACTTGTTGCATTCAGTTCGTACCCGACAGAAAACCCAAGCATATCAAGCCTATTCAAAGGAATGCCCGATTCAATCGTGAACAAAGGAGTTTTAGTTTCTTTTAAAAGCCTTTCAAAATCAAGTTCGGGAGCAAAAACACGTTCTGCACGAATACTATTGTATTTGTTTAGCTCATTATAAATAATGCGTATTGCTTGATTACTCATTCCGATTTCGTATAAGTCCGGGAAGGCAATACAAAAATTGAAAAGCGAATCATTCTCTGTGAAGGGCTTTTTTATCTGCCCGAAATCGCCGCTCAAATAACGAGCAGGTTTTTGTATAGACAAAAGAGATTTTGAAAATAAATCAAGAGGCTGTATGAGTGTTTTTTTTATCATTGTTTCCTTAAAAAAGAGAAAGTCCTAGGCTGAAAAATCCAACCTACGAGCGTTAATACTCATCAAAAGACCCACGCAAATCATTGCATTCCATAAAGATGAACCGCCGTAAGAAATAAATAAAAGCGGAATACCCGTTATGGGCATTATTCCCATAACCATTCCTACATTTACCACAAAGTGAAAGAAAAACATAGCAACAATTCCAATGGCGACATAGTAACCGTAGGTATTATTTGTTTCTTTTAAAATATAATAAATACGAATAAAGATAAATAAATAGAGTGCAAAAACAAAGATGCCACCGATAAAGCCCAACTCTTCAGACAATATACTAAAGATAAAGTCAGTACTTTGTTGTGGCAAAAATCGATAGTGACTTTGTGTTCCTTTTAAAAAACCCTGTCCAAAGACATTCCCAGATCCAATTGCAATTTTTGATTGAATTATATGCCAACCAGAACCTCGAGGGTCAGTTGTTGGGTCAATAAAAACAATGAGGCGTTGAATTTGATATTCTTTTAAAACTTTACTTGCTGGATAATAGGCAAAAAGCGCAACAGTTAAAATGGCAAAAGAATAGGCTATCCAGTAAAAATAGCGCTGTTTAAATATACGCAAACCGAGAAACGAAATAAGTGTAATAAAAGAAGAAGCTGCTAAGACAATGAGCCAGAGTTTTTTATTTGTTAAGAGAGAAACAAAAAGTACCTTTTGACCGACAATGAGATGTTCCCATACGGGAAGGACAACAAAAAGAACGGTCAGCATACCTATAGAGAAAAATAAAAATATATAATGTTTAGGCAAACGAGCAACATAGCACATAAGGATAAAAATAGGGACATAGACGCTTGCTGTTCCAAGGTCAGGTTGTAAGAGTATGAGCCCCATAGGCACTAGTAAAATAAAAATACTTATAACAAAACGTTTAAGAGGTTCTGTGTTTTCAGTTTTTTCTAGATAAAAAGCAAAAAATAGAATATAAAGTGTTTTGGCAAACTCAGCGGGCTGTATTCCCAAAGAGCCAATTCCTATCCAACTTCGCGCACCGTTCACATAGCGACCAAAAAAAAGAGTATAAACAAGAATTGCTATAAAACCAATTACCGTCCAGTTGAGTACACGTTTTATTTTTTTAAAGTCGAGGACAGCAAAAAAAATCATTAAAATAAAACCCAAGGCTGCCCATATGATTTGTTTTATATATTCATTTGAAACGAGTATATTTTGTGCATCAACTCCAGATGAGTAAATAAAAAACACACCCATAATAATTAAAATTAAAACGAGTGTAAGTAAAATAAGATCTATAAATTCAAATATTTTTAAAATTCTCATTCTTGCCTTCCCACGGGTTTTACTAGATATCGGAAACCAAGCGCATCTATCGCTTCATCATAGCTTTGATTTCCAAAAATACCTTGAAAAATAATAGTAGATGCATAGGGCGCCCACCACTCCCATTCATTTGTGGCTTCTACCATAACACAAACGACAATGGCCTCTTCTTTCGGTGCATCATATGGACCATAGGCGACAAACCATGAATGCCAACTATCTTTTATATTGGCAACTTCTGCGGTTCCTGTTTTACCGGCTATTTGCACTACCTTGTTTTTCATCAAAACACTCGAAGCGGATCCATCGGTAGCTGTATAATGTAAAGCTTCTTGTAACGTTTTCCAAACATCTTTCTCTATTTTAGAAGAAAATAAAATCTCAGGATTTACGGTATGAATTGCTTCTTTACTAATAGGATCAAGTACTTCTTTTAATAAATGAGGTTGATAAATTGTCCCTTCATTTACAACCATTGCCATCATATTTGCAACCTGCATAGGAGTAACTTCCAAAAAACCCTGCCCGATGGAAAGGTTCATTGTATCGCCACCAACCCATTTTTCATGAAAACGTCGTTCTTTCCATTGTGCAGTAGGAACAAAGCCTGATGACTGGGAGGGTAAGTCTATTTTTTGAGAACTTCCAAAACCGAATTCAGAGGCATACGAAGAAATTTTATCTACCCCAAGATAATCCCGACCAATTGTCCAAAAATAAATATTGCATGATTGTGCTAAACCATTTTTTAAGTCGAGCCAGCCATGACCCGGACGTTTTACGTGGCAGTGAAAATCTCTATCTCCGTATTTTATAATTCCAGAACATTCTATTTTGTTTTCTTTTGGAAAGTTTTTTTCTTCAAGTAAGGCAGCAGTCATAACGACTTTAAAAGTAGATGCAGGAGAATAGGCAGCATTTACTGTTCTGTTTAGCATAGGCTTCGTTGTGTCATTAAATAAAGTAGAATAATATGCAGAAGAATCTTCTTTGCTAAACATATTTGCATCAAAGTATGGATAGGAAACCATCGCAAGCACTTCGCCCGTACTTGGTTTTAAAACAATTGCAGAGCCTATTCTATTGCCCAAAGCTTTTTCTGCCAATTGTTGATATTCAGAGTCAATTGTAAGCACAAGCGTATTCCCCATCACGGGTTCTTGCACCATAGTATTTTCAGTTAATTTTCTTTCCCTGACGTCTACAATTCGCGACTCTAGTCCAGCACTCCCCTGAAGTAAATCATCGTATTGCTTTTCAATGCCTGTTTTCCCAATAATGCTGCTATTTGTATAGCCTTTATTGTAGAGAATTTTCAATTCATCTTTGGTAATATCTCCAACGTAACCCAAGACGTGACTCATAGAGTTAGACGTAACATAGGAGCGCAAAGGTTTTTTTCGCCAACTTACCCCAGGCAAATCATTTATATTTTCAGCAATTTTTGTAATAAGATCAAAATCGATGTTTGCTTTTATTTCAAAAGAGGTATACGAGCGGCGATCTCTTTCAGGAATTTTTTTATCTATACTAGACTTTGTAATCCCAAGGTATTGGGCAAGCCGTAATGCAACAGTGTCGTACATTCCAGAAGGAATTTCTCCAGGGATAAGGTCGACAGCGAAGGAGTCAATATTAACAACCAAGGGAAAGTCCTTGTTGCGGTCGTATATTTCTCCTCTTTGTGCGGGTATAAATCTCTGTCTTTGTGAAATAGTTTGCGATTGTTGTAAAAAATTTGTGCCTTGAATTACTTGTAGAGAAAATAATTTTAAACTATAGATTCCAAAGATAACTATAATAAAGACTAAAATTGTTTTTAAGTGTTTTTTTTTAAAATCTTTATTATCTTTCGTATTCTGAAAAACAAAATTACTCATAATCTTTGAAACTCCGGTTTAAGAATTAAATACGGAAATAGTTTCAAAAAGGCAAAAATAAAGGGAGCAAGTAAAGTATTCATGAGGAGCTCAAATAAAAAAGAAAGAGAAAAAACATAGTGTAAAACAGAAACCTGTGGAAAGAAAAAAGAAAAAACGATAAATAAAAGTGCTTTAAAAACTGTTATAAGAAAAATATAGAGCGCAGGAAAGAAAAAAGAGCTTGTATTTATCAAGCGGTTAAAAAATCCCAAACTATAGCCAATGATAGTGCGCAGCAAGGTCTGTAAGCCTAGGGGACCAGCACTCATAAAATCAATAATGAGACCTGAAACAAAGCCCATGTTTTGTCCAAACATTGGACCATTTTGTAAAGCTAAATAAACATTCAGAATTAAAATTAAATCGGGGACCGTGGGCAACAATGCAATATTTGAAAGTATTGCAGTTTCAAGCAAGATAAAAAAGAAAAAGAAGATAATCGAAGTAAGAATAGTTCGAATCATTACCACTCTCCTCGTATGGGTAGATCCACGACAATGACCGTTTCAAGTCGAGAAAAATCTATGATTGGATCTAGTTCTATTTCAAGAGAATTATCATAATCAAGATTTTTTATTGAAATAATACGACCGATGGGAATATCTTTTGTATAGGTTTCACTTTCCCCTGAGGTAACGATAACGTCTCCAAACTGTAATTCATCTATTACTTTATTTTTTACATACTGAAGGAGCAAAGGACTATTTGCAGAGCCTTTTCCATTGACGATACCAATATCGCGAGTCGTTTGAATACGTGCCGAAATATTACATTGAAAATCGTAGACTGGCATCACCATGCTGCTTGTAAGTCCAACCATTACAATCTTTCCTACTAAACCAACATCCCCATTTTGAATGGCTATAACCGACATATTTTTTTTAATATTGTGCATGCTTCCCTTATCTATTGTCAAAGCAGAATATGCAGCATGTGGGTCACGCCCTATTACCAAAGCAGGATAATTTTTTTCTGCCAGGCTTTGAGAAAAAGAAAGTTGTTCGCGTAAAAGTTCATTTTCTTTACGAATTTCTGCATTATTTCTTTGCAAATATTCATAGTCCTGTAGTTTTAATGTTAAAACTTCGTATTCTTTGCGTAAGACAGAAAGCTCTTTCACAGAATTAAAAAAATCGCTTACAGAGCTTACAAGGTGATGTGTTCCCTTTTGAAGGGAGGACATAAAGGAAAAGCCTATGGACTTAAAATTGAGTATAAAACCACCTGTCGAAAGAGCTAAAAGAGTACTAGAACATACCATCAAGATAACAAATACAATGAGATGAGGACTTAATGCTCTTTTTTTTGTCTTTACATCCATTTTTTTAGTTGTTTAAGCTATCATAAATGCTTCGATTGTTTGACATATCCTTATACACTTCAAAGGCTTGCCCTGCCCCAATAGCAACGCATTCTATTGCATTATCAACCAATAAAACCGGAACACCCGTTTCTTTTGAGATGAGTTTTTGTAAGCCCTTCAGCATAGAACCACCACCTGTCATAACAATACCATGGGTAAAAATATCTGCTGCAAGCTCTGGTGGAGTTTTACCAAGGGTCCGTTTAATTTCATCAACGATTTGGGTAATTGGGTCTTTTAAAGCTTCACGTACTTCAACAGAGTCTATTTCCAAACGTCGTGGCAAACCGGTAATTGCATCAGTACCTTTTACTTCCATTTTTTCGATATTTTTATCGGGAGTTGCATTCCCTATTTCTATTTTTAAGCGTTCAGCACGTTGTTGCCCTATGATAAGATTATGTACATTTCGAACATATTTTATAATTGCCTCGTCGAATTCATCTCCCCCAAGGCGGATTGCATTTGTTACAACCATGCCACCGAGTGAAATAACTGAAACTTCTGTTGTACCACCACCGATATCGCAAACCATATGCCCTTCAGGTTCATTGATAGGGATTTGTGCACCTATCGCTGCAGCTAAAGATTCTTCTATAATCTGTACTTCTTTTGCACCAGCCTTCAAAGCAGCTTCTTGCACTGCACGTCTTTCAACTTCAGTAATACAGCTCGGTATACCTATTTTCATACGAATAGATCGAAACAGCCCACTGCGAGGCATAATTTTTGAGATAAAATACCGAATTAGTTTTTCTGTATTATCAATATCTGCAATAACACCATCAGCCAAAGGGCGAATAGCTATAATATCTCCAGGTGTTTTCCAAAGCATACGCTTGGCTTCCGCACCGACTGCTACCACACGATTGGTACCTTTTTCAACAGCAACAACTGAGGGCTCATTTATTACAATTCCCTTTCCTCGTAAATATATGAGTGTATTACAGGTACCCAAGTCCACACCAATGTCAGTAGAAAAACCACTAAAAAGTCCCATTAAAAGCCTCCCTTTTTACATACAGTACAGTATATCATAAACTTAATTTTTGAATAGCTCCCGAATGATTTATTTGTATATTTAAGACGCGTCGCCACTGTGCACGAGCTCTTACCAAATCACCTTTTTCTTCGTAAATAAGCCCTATGCCAAAATAGGCGTCGGCATTATCCTCATCAACTGAAATAATCTCAGTATAGAGTTCTAAAGCTTCGTCAAAAGCCTTTTCGGTAAATAAAATATGTGCAAGAAGCAAGTTTGCTTCCAAAACAATTTGTTCGTTTTTGGTTTTATTTATAGCAAGATGTATATATTGTTTTGCTATAGCATAGTTGTTTACTTCAAGGTATTGTTGCGCAATCGCCAAAAGCAAGACGTCAGATTCTCGAACACTTAAGGCTTGACTAAAGGAGCGAATACTTGCTTCTGTTTCATGTAAAAGCGCATAGGAAAGTCCCAAGTATTCAGGAATATCGGAAGAAAAAAAGCCTAATTCTTCTGCTTTTTTTAAGTGGATAACCGCAAGGTCAGCATAAAAATACGATGCAGAATAGCTGTTTTTTTGAAAATACGATTTTCCCAAGAGGTAGTGCAAAACGGGTAGGTCTTTTTTCTTTGCTCCATGAAGGGCTTTTCGGAAGGAAAAAATTGCTTCCTCGATGTATCGTTGCGCATCGATGAGGTCGATTTGTTCAAGTGCCAAATAAAAGGCGCTCATACCGTAATAAAAATTATATTCGGGTTTATATTGATCTTCGTCTAAAAGTATTTTTGCACTTGCATAGACCGCTGCGTATTCTTGATTTTGCCATTTTTTTTCTAAATCTGAAAGTTGTAGTTTTTTTTCTTTGTATTGATTTGATTGTATAAATAGAAAAATACTGAGGGACAAAAAGAGTAAGAGTATAAAAAAAATAATTGTTTTGAGGATTTTTTTTCTATTTGACAGTTTTACTATACTGTTTTTTACTCTTACTTTCATTATATCCTTTCCCCAAAAAAAACAGAAAAGATATAAGCCGGGTTCTGTCTATATTTCGAAAAATATAGTATGACCATCTATCTACGCAGGATATTGCTATCATGCTTTAGCGATCTACCCGTAACCACAGTATCGGAAATTTGGTTACTGCTTGATCTTGCTCCAAAAGAGGTTTTCACAGCCGTCTTTGTTACCAAAAACGCGGTGAGCTCTTACCTCACCATTTCACCCTTACCTGTTTCCAGGCGGTATTTTTTCTGTTGCACTATCTGTCAAATTAAAGCTTAGCATTGCTGTTCTTTAACTTGCCCGGTTGTTAACCGGCTTTTTTTCCGAAGGAGCCCGGACTTTCCTCTTGCTTTTTTACAAACAAGCGGTCATATCTTTTCTGTAAAATCCTAATCTTCGTTTTCGTTTTTTACATTGTCATCATCTAAACTGTCGTCGTCGTCTTCATCTCCATCGTCAAAAAGGAGATCATCATCGAGGTCAGCCAAACTGCCAGTATCTTCGATTTGAAAATACATATCTTCTTGACCTGCAGTTTCTTCATAAAACAAGATACGGCTACAATAGGGGCAAAATACAATTGACTCACCAGCATGCACTTCATTTGCAAACTGTGCAGGTAAAATCATATTACAACCGTCGCAGACATTTCCTTTTACTGCAACATAGCCCTTACCTTGTTTATTTTTAATAATTCTTTCAAACTTAAAATGAATCTCTGGGTCAATATCTGGTTTTAATTGTTCTTCCTCTTTTAATAGCGCGTCGTATTCTAATTTATAAGACTCAAGTTCCTTGTCTAAAATAGCTTTTCCGGCATTCAATTCAGATTCTTGGTGTTCAATCAACTGTTCATCTTGTTTTAGCATTTCATTTAATTCAAGTAAGATTTTTTCTTCTTTTTGTAAATCTTTACGCACTTGTTGTTCTAAATCAGTGGCATCTTTTATAGCCTTATCCAAAACTTCGTATTCGCGATGTGTCGTAATAGTGTCCATATCCTTTTCATTACGTTCTCGTGATGCATCTATGTCTACCAATTGTGTTTTGAGCTCTTGCACAGCTTGTTTTACTTCTTCGTATCGACTATTTTTTTCGATATATTCTTTTTTCAAGCGTGCAAGTAATTCTTCTTGCGAAGACAGTTTCTTGGGCGATTCATTTATGAATTCTTCGAGTTCGTACTTTTTAGTGAGAATATCTTGTAGCGATTGTAATTTATCAAACACTTGTGTCATTTTCATAGAAACCTCTTCTTATTTGTGGCATTTCATTAGAATATACCATTGTGTATTAAATGTCTATATAATCTCGTAAACCATTTGAACGGCGTGGATGTCGCAGGCGTCGCAAGGCCTTTGCTTCAATCTGCCGAATACGCTCGCGAGTTACATTAAAATATAATCCAACCTCTTCTAAAGTGAGAGAATATCCATCATCGAGGCCAAAACGCATTTTTAAAACCTCTTGTTCTCGAGGAGGTAGGGTCGAAAGCACTGTATGGACTTGTTCGCGCAAGAGTGTTTGTGATGTAACGCTCGCTGGATTTTCTATATCCTTATCTTCTATAAAATCACCTAAGAGGGAATCCTCTTCCTCTCCTATCGGCGTTTCCAAAGAAATTGGTTCACGAGCAACACTTCGCACTTGCTTAACACGAGCTGCAGGCCAGCCCAATTGTTCTGCAATTTCTTCATCGGTTGGCTCTCTTCCAAGTCTTTGCATGAGTTGTCGAGATTCCCTCATAACCTTGTTTATCTGCTCAATCATATGCACAGGGATACGAATTGTTCTACCTTGGTCGGAAATACTTCGTGTTATTGCTTGGCGAATCCACCAAGTTGCATAGGTAGAAAACTTAAAACCCTTTGTGTATTCAAACTTTTCTACCGCTTTTATTAAGCCGATATTTCCCTCTTGCACTAAATCAAAAAACTGCATTCCACGATTCGTGTATTTTTTTGCAATAGATACAACTAAACGAAGGTTTGCATTGATTAAACGATTTTTTGCTTGGGACATCATAATTCTGCCTTGTTCAATTTCCTTTGCCATGTCCAAGATTTCAGCAATGGAATTTTCAAATTCATATTCTATGCGTTTTATTTTTCTGTCAATTTTTTGAATTTGTGTATAAATTTCACGGATTTCATCAGCGGAAAGTCCAAGCTCTTGCTCAAGCTTTGCCCTCTCAGATTTCAAAGCAACCTTTCGCCCTAAACTTCGCAAATTGGAATAATCGCTTATGCGCAGTTCTTTTGCTTTTCGCTCTTGTTTTAAACGATAATCATTTATCTTCTTTGTTACTTCTATAAACTTATCTGAAAAGCGTTCAATCTCTTCTATTTGAATATCTATATTTTGTAAAACAGGTAGAATTTTATTTCTATGCCCTAAAAGAACTTTGTCTTCAAAAAGAAAATTAGTTGGATCGGCATCATAGATTTGCCTTTTTAGAAGTACATATTGTTTTAAGTCAGGAATAATGGGCTTTAAGTGCTCGCCGTAGGCATTTCGTAAGCGTTTTCTCTCAGCCATTTCTTCGTTAATCTCTTTTCGCGGACGACCTGAATCGCTTGGATCTATTTTGGAAAAAGCTTTTTGTGCTATAACAAAAAACTCCGGTATAATCATCCCAGAATTTTTAATTATTTCTTTTATAACATGCTCACCGTCTTCCATTTTTTTAGATAATTCTACTTCTTGCTCTGCGTTTAATAAGTTTTCCTTACCTATCTCACGTAAATACATTTTTATTGGGTCATCAACATTTGAAACCTTCGTGTTGTTTACCAGAGTTTTCTTTTTTTCTTTTACCAGGCTCGACTTTTTTTTCTCATTTTCTTCTTCATCTTCACCATCTTCGTCGTCATTTTCACCTTCATCTTCGTCGTCGCTTTCATCATCATCTTCATCGTCTACATCTTCTTCTATGTACTGAATCTTGTTTTTTTGTAAATCGAGTAAAATCTCTTCCATGAGATCACTGTCTTTTAAAACATCATTTGGCAGAAAATCTTGTAACTCTTCCCACGAAATTTTCTTTTTCTTTTTACCATAGGTAATTATGTCTTTACAAATTTGCGCTAGGTCCTGACTACTCACCAGTTTTTACCCTTCTTTAATGTTTCTAATTCTAAATCGATATGCATTTTTTCGGATAAAAGCATATCGAGCTGTTTTTGATCTTCTCTATCTCTAACATCGGATAATCGAATTTGATTAGAAATACTATCACGTTTTTTTTCTAAATTATTCCGTTTGATCAATAGTACACTATCGTCAATAATTTGCTTAAAATGCACCGAAAATTCACCAGATACAATATATTTTGCTACAAGGCTTTCAAGCTCAGGATTTGCTGTTTTACGCATAATAGATTCAAAGCTCATTGAACCTTCACGATAGCTTTCTTCAAGCGCTATGTACAAATCTTGTGCAAGTGGGTCATCAAGTTCTTCAACAGATATACGAGAACGAAACTCTTTAAAACAGTCGTTATTTGCCAAAACAGCAATCATTGCACGCAATTCAGCGCTAAGTACAATGCGTTTTTGTTTTTGAGCATCTAATAAAGGTGAATTCTGTTTTGTAAAAGAAGCCTCAACCGAACCTCTGCTATAATATTCTTTTTTAACCACTTCTGGTTTTAAAGTATAATACTGACTCATGCGTTCTAAACTAGCATCTTTTTGAATATCTGAATGAAGCGAGTCCACATACGAAAAAAAGGCTCTCGAAGCCTTTGCTTTGCCCTCTGGGCCCTGTATGGAATGTTCCTTCGCATAAAAAGATAACAAATAGTCTACATCAATTATAGCCTTATCTACAAGCTTTGTCAAGCCTTCAGTGCCTGAAATCTCCAAAGTCTCTGCTGGATCCTTTCCTGCATCAGGAAGAATGATTTTTACCGTAAGGTCTTTTTTTCTAAGCATAAAAATAGCCTTTTGACAGGCTTTTTGACCAGCTAAGTCATCATCGTAAAATAAAAAAACTGTATCGACAAAGCGTGAAAACAAGTCGATTTGCTCTTCGGTGAGTGCTGTTCCAAGGCTTGCCACCGCATAGTCGATGCCTGCTTGATGAAAGGCGATGACGTCAAAGTTACCTTCACAGAGGAGGATTTTTTTTTCTGTACGAATGCGCTTTTTTGCTTGAAAAAAACCGTATAATTCCTCGCGTTTTTTATAAATCGATGACTCACGGGAGTTAATATATTTTGGACCTTCACCTTCGAGTAAGCGAGCGCTAAAGGCGACAACATCGCCGTTTTTATTGTGAATGGGAAACATGAGACGGTTTGCAAAAAAAGAATAGTCAGGGTATTTTGTCGACACTAAACCTGAGTCATTTATAAATGCATCGGAGTAGTGTTTTTGTCGTAAAAAAGTTTTTATCCATTTTCTATTTCGCGGTGCATAGCCAAGCTGAAAATTTTTTATACTTTGTTCTGTAAAGCCACGTTGCAGTAAGTAATTTTTTGCAAAGGAGCCTTCTTCTCGTTGCGTTAAAAAATAGTGAAAACTACCACTCACTCTCGTATAGAGCTCCTTGTATGCATCGCTCGTACTGTCTTTTTGAGGGATAAAATCGGCATTACCTTCATAGATAACTTCTATATTGTTTTTTTTGGCAAGGGCAAGCACTGCTTCGACAAAGCTTAGTTTTTCCATTTCCATGTAAAACTTTATGATACCACCACCAGCACCACAGCCAAAGCAATGGTACATGTTTTTTTCACTCATAATATTGAATGAAGGTGTTTTTTCATTATGAAAGGGACAGCAGCCCCACCAATTAGCGCCTCTTTGCTCGAGTTTCGTATACTCGCTCACGAGCGCTACAATATCACCGCGTTTGTCAATTTCATCTATGGTTACGGAGGATATTTTTGCCATCGACTTCCCTTTCTATTTTTTTGCTACTACTTTAATACCTTACGACCAACTTCTATATGTTCATCAAAGTTTTTGGAAAAACTGTGTTTTCCCCTTGCTTCATCGATTAACCTAAAATAATAATAATCCGTTACAGCTGGTTCAAAGGCTGCCTTAAGAGCAACTAAACCAGGGTTTGCAATCGGATTTGGAGGCAAACCAGCATACATATAGGTGTTAAAGGGGCTTTGGATTTTTGTATCTTTTTCGCTAATATAACTCGGATGCTCCCTTCCCTCTATCTCAGTTAAAATATACACAATTGTAGCACAAGAGTACAAACCTATATTGTATTTTAAACGATTTAAAAAAACAGAAGCGATAAGAGGCGCCTCTTCCTCTCTCTGGTACTCTTTTTCAACGATGGATGCGAGTATAATGGTGTCATAAAGCTCTTTAGGGTTTAATTTTTGCTCCTCGATAAAGGGAGAAATCTTTAGAAAAAAGGTATCGATCATTTTTTCGAGAACACGCTTTGCCTCCATTTGTGGAGAGAAAAAATAAGTGTCAGGATAGACATAGCCTTCGACAGTATCGGAGGGTATAGCATATTTTTGTAAAAGAGCTTCGTTTTTGCTTTCTGCCATAAAATCTTCATAAGAAGTAATACCTTTTTGGTCTAAAAGCACAGCGATTTTTGAAAGCGTATAGCCTTCGGGAATGGTGAGGCGAATTTGTGAATCACGTCCTTCAGAAAAAAGAGAGAGCATTTCTTTCATAGAAAGTTCATTTGAAACAGAATATACACCTGCTTTTACAAGCGTCTTTGACTGCCTTGCAAGCAAATAAAAAAAGTCTTCATTCAAAATAAGTTTTTTTTCTTTCAATTCTGAAGCAAGCGCTTTAATACTTGTTCCCCTAGAAATAGTAATTTCTGCTTCATAAATGCCATAAAAACGCGATGCGCCTTGACTTAAAACAAATACAGCAGATAGGGAAAAGATAAGTCCTAAAATAAAAACAATAAGAATAGCAATACTATATTTTTTCATCCGAGTAATATTTCAACCTCTTCTAATGTCATTCTTTCGTATATATACAAAAGTAAATCATTATAAAAACGATAGATACTTGGGTCAATGGGGTTTGACTTATGCAAAATTTTTACAAGGGTTTTCGCCTCATCTTCCGAAAAAGTCCAAAAAAAACCTTCATTTGTATTTTCATTATGCATCGTACTACCTATCTTTTTTTATTTTTAATATCTAAATACTAAACTCCATGCCTTCAACAGCGAGTTCTATTTCAAGATCGTGATTTCCTGTGTAATCTCTATACCAATGAGCTGAATCCAATATGGCATAGAGTTTTTTATCTGTATAAATGGGATCGTGATGAAACAGGAGGATTTTCTTAACATTCGCAAAAGAAGCAAAATCTATGGCATTGCAAAAAGAAGAGTGCCCCCAGTTTTCTTTTTCAATCGCTTCAGCACCAGTGTATTGTGCATCTATAAGCACAAGAGAGGCATCTTTGAAAAAATTTTCTGTTCTACCATTTTTTTCAAAATCTCTGTGCAAAATTTCAACATCGGTTGCATAAATAAAGCTTTTATTGTTTTGGCTAAAAGAAAGAGAATAAGAGTCTCCGGGATGAAACATTTTTTTACATTGTACTTCTACAGAGCCTATAGAAAAGGTTTCGTCTTCTGAAAGAGTATGAAAGTGCATGTCTTTTGTAAATGCAGATAAGCCAACCGGGAAAAAAGCTTCTTGCATTTGCATATCGAGAAGTTCATAGGCATTTTCTTGTGCTGAGTAAATATGCAATGTCGTGTCGCTTCGATATGCTGGATCAAAAAAAGGCAAGCCTTGAATATGGTCCCAGTGAAAATGCGATAAAAAAAGATGTATGGTTTTAACTCCACTATCAATAAGTTTTTTTCCAAGACTTCGTATACCTGTTCCCGCATCGAGAATAATTGTCGCTCCCTCATCGCTCGTGAGTTCTACACAGGAGGAGTTTCCCCCAACGGTTCCATAAAGCCATGAAGGTAGGTTTGCTAAAAACCGCGTGCGAGAGTCAGAGTTCTCTAAATCCTGGGGGCTCATGCGTTGTACAACCGCATCGATTTTTGCTCGCACCATCTCTTGAGTCAGTGGAGTTGGTAGAGAGCCACGAACGCCCCAAAGCTTAACTTTCATACAAAAGCTCCAAGTCAGCCCTTGTTATGGGTGTGTTTTCCTCGTATAAAAAGTTTTGTTTCATAGCTGTTTCTTTTGAAATAAAAGCTCCTTGATTCATACCAGGACAATCTTCCGCTTCTCTATCCCATGATTTTTTATTGTACACGATCGTTGTCCAAAATGGATAGGTGCTGCATTGAATAGGTCGTGCCTCATAAACAGAACAACCACATTTTTCTAGAAAGATACACTCATAATTGTATTTTTCTTGTAAGCAAAGCACCTCATTTTCATCATAATACGAAGTAAATCGACAATATTTTTGCACAAAGTCTCGCGCCTTCATCTTAAAATGACTGAGAAGTTTTGTCAAATCTTTTTCTGAAAGATAGACAAAGCCAGGTTCCCCACTGCAACATTTAATACAATCTTTGACACAAGAAAATTGAAAAGAATCTTTTGGGTGAAATAAATCCATACATAAACCTCGAAATAGATTCGCAATAGATAAAAAAAAGTGCTTCCCAAAAAGAGAAGCACTTAAGACTGGGGAGAGAAGGATTCGAACCTTCGAAGGCTGAGCCAACAGATTTACAGTCTGCCCCCTTTGACCGCTCGGGAACCTCCCCATTGCTATTTTACATAGCTCTTTAAGCCAACTTAGGGATTCGAACCCTAGACCCCGAGATTACAAATCACGTGCTCTGGCCAGCTGAGCTAAGTTGGCAATTGGTCATCACAAAACTGGTGTAATGAATGTATTGAATATATAGAATATAGCTTTTTATGTCAATAGCTTGGACTGAGGATTTACGATATTTTGATAAAAGGCTATGTATTCTTCTACGATGCTTTGCCATGTGTAATTATGCTTCACCGAATACGAAGCCTTTATTATCATAGCGTTTAAGAGTTCCCGGTCGGTATTGAAAAGGTGCATAGCAGAAAGCAAGGCTTCAGCTAAACCCTGCCCAGTATTATCCTCATATAAAAAACCAGTTTCGCCATGATCTATTTTTTGTAAACCACCGACAGCATGGGCTATGGGAAGGCTTGCAAATATCTGTCCTATAAAGTCTTCCAAACCACAGGGCTCAAAAAAACTCGGTAAAACTAAAAAATCGCTTGCTGCAAGGCATTCGCGCGAGAGAGCTCTTTCATAGCCACGCAAATATACATAGCGTCCAGGAAATTGATTTGCAAGGGCTATGTGTTTATCTTCGAGCTCGGGCTGTCCCTGCCCTATAGTAATAAAATAGGCTTGCGCATTTTTTGTCAAAACAAGGGGAATAGCTTCTGCAAGGACATCTAAGCCTTTTTGCCAAACAATTCGACCGTGATAGGAAAAAAAGACGGGATTTTCCACGGTGATATCTATACTACCAAATTGTTCTACTGAATCGACACCTGCTTCAATAGAGATCCCTTTCGCTATTTTTTCTAAAAGTGCTTCACGTATTTTATATTTTCCCTTGAGCTTTCCAAGTAAGGGATTGAAGCTCTGAGAGAGGCAAGATTGGCTTGTGTTTTTTGGGTCGTATTTATCGTATTCTATGCCGTTTAAAATACCCTGTATGTGTACATTTTGCTGTGCAAATAAGGGCGAAAGACCATCAGAATAGGGATACTGGGGGTCAAGTAATTCTTCTGCGTACCAGGGTGAAACAGTGCTTAGTTTTGAATAAAAAGAGGCGAGTAAAAAAGGTTCAACCCGCTCTCCACAGAGACCCTTTTTAAGAATATCCGATGAAAGTTTTGTATAATAGGCTGCTTCATCTAATGATGAAAAATGATGGTGATAGCCTGGTCCTGCATTGTGAATTGTGGTAAGAAAACCTGTTTTTTTGCAAAGTTTTTTGTAGCGAGAAATCTCATGTGCAAAAACGGAAAGCAAGGCTGTTGCAGCATCCTGGCAATGAATAATGCAAGGACAAGCACGATGAAATAAGGCGTATTCTAAAACCGCTTTTTGATGTAAAATATTGAGTATATGGGCGTCTTTGAAACCCAAACCACGCGTGAACTCTGGATTTTGAGCCTCATCTTTTTTCGTATACGTGTAGACCGCATTTTTTTCTAAAAAAACAGCATGCCTAATAAAAACAATTTTTACCCCATGCATATCTGCTTCCGCTGCACTCACAGTATATTTATCTGCATTTACCGGTATACTAACCGAGAATCTATCTGAACTAGTATAATTTTCTAGACCTTCTTTATTGGTACAAGCGTATTCGGGGATAAAAACAAGGACTTTGAAGCCTTTTTTAACTAAATTTTCAGCAAGCGAGGTGGTAACATTTTTTACCCCTCCTGCTTCTGCTATGCCTGCGTATTCTCTGCTAACTATCCAGATTTGTTTTTCACTCATTGTATAAGGTCTCTGCGTAAAACTTCGGCACCATGCAAGTACACTGGTATGGGCTTTTTGTCCAAGTAAGCGGTAATCAAAATGCGAACAACGAAGGGTAAAGAACCAATAATATCTGGCTCGAGAGAACAAAAAAGCGGAACGTCGCTTGCCCAAGATGCCTTCCGTAAAACAGCCGCTGGATTTGCAGAAGTTATATCCTTTGTAAGGGTAAATTGTATGGAAACAATATCGTCTTCGCTTAGATTATTTTTACTTAAAATAGTTTCGTATAAAGTAGAAACCTTCTCTTGCATATCTTCTTCGGTATCGCTCACACAAACCGCACCCCGAATACCGTATAATCGTTGACTATTTTTCATAGGATAACTATAAGAGGAGAAAAGGCTTCTGTCAATCATGCTGGGAAGAAATTTAATTGTCTCGCAAGACTATTCGAGTAAACTCTGTTCTTTTTCTTTTAAAAGCCGAATGAGAGGAGGTGTATTGTTCTTGAAAAAAATAATAAGAGAAATGAAAGGCTAAAGCTTATAAGCAGAAAAATTGTATTTGAAAGGAAAATAAAGGCGCGTAATCGTATGCTAAAATAAAGGGTCGCGATGGCACAGATAAGCGACAATAACAAGACTATAGCTGAAACGATGCTTATCAAAAACAATAAAAAGGATTGTGTCTCTTCTTGGAAGTTTCTAAAGTTTCCGTTTACGTACATAGAAAAAATGATGAGTAAAAAAAAGAAAAAAAGGAGGCTTATTCTAAAAAGAATTTGATACAATATGGGTTTTTGTCTTTTTTTTGCCATAATGCTTTTACATTTCGTCCTTATGTATTATACTTATCTAAGTATACGTTAATCAAATGGCTTCGTCCATAGAATGTACAAGGTGTTTTATGAAAAAGTTTATTATGAGCAGTATCATTTTACTCATTTTTGCGGCAGTTATTTTTTTTATTGGATGGGTACAGCTTGCGATTCCTGCAGGTTCTTCTGCGGTCCTTATTTCCAAAACGGGTGGTATTCACCCTCAAACGCTGGAGGCTGGCTCTTTTATCTGGCGTTGGGAGCGGCTTTTACCAACCAATACCGAAATGCGCAGTTTTTCTATTTATCCCCTTGAGGTAAAAAGTGAAATCCAGGGAAGCCTTCCCTCTTCCGATATATATCGGGAGTTTTTGGAGGGACGCCCAGATTTTAGCTATGCCTTTACTATTCGCTCTCAGATAAAACTGCGAGATTCTGCTTTGCCGCAATTTGTCAGACGGACAAATGCTCTTGGGCAAGATGAGTTAAATCAGTTTTTGGAAAAAGAGGCTAAAAAAATAAACCAGAGGGCTGTTTCCCTTCTTTTGCAAAAAACTGAGGCAAGTGCTGATTTTATTGCTTTTATCGATACAGAGACTTTGATAAAAAAACTTTCAGAAGAAAATTCTGAAATTGAAATTCTCTCTCTTGAAATAGAAAGTCAAAAAACACCCGACACAGAACTCTATCTTTTGGCAAAAGAGGCTTACTTTCATTATCAAGAGGCGGTTCGAAAATCCTTGATTGATATCGCAGAAACGGAAGCGAGCAAAAGCGCCGAGGATTTTTTACAGATTGAGCGTTTTGCAAAGTGGGGAAAGGTTTTGCAAGACTACCCTATTTTAATCGATTTTATTGCGGTTTCGCGTGATGATGCTGCAAGCGCCCTGGAAGCTTTGAAAAAAATGCGTTAGTAGAAAGAGGCATAAAAAATGTTTTCTCTTTTTTCGCCTTATCGATAGAGTACAAGGATTGATATAGATGGCTTCGATTGCTATTCCTGAAGAATTACAAAAAATGAATCGCTTTTTTGAAGAGGCTGGTTTTGAAGCCTATCTCGTGGGGGGCGCGGTGCGCGATAGCTTGCGAGGCGATTTTGCGAGCGACTGGGACCTTGCCACAAATGCAAGACCTGAAGATGTTATGAAGCTTTTTAAAAAAGTTATTCCCACGGGTATCGATCACGGTACGGTAACGGTGCATTTTATGGGGCGGCATATTGAAGTTACGACCTTTCGAACTGAGACAGATTACCGAGATTCTCGCCATCCAAGTTCAGTGCAATTTAATGCAAGTTTGGGTGAAGATCTTTCGCGGCGTGATTTTACGATAAATGCAATAGCGGCGAATCTAAAAACCGGTCGCATCATCGATCCATTTAACGGACAGGCAGATATTAAAAACCGATGTATACAAACCGTTGGTAATCCTATCGAGCGTTTTACTGAGGATGCGCTTCGCCCTATTCGAGCAATACGTTTTTCAAGCCAGCTTTCCTATGAGATTTCGCCAGAAACCTATGATGCTATAAAAAAAGTAAAAAATACAATACCAAATATATCGATAGAGCGTTTTCGCGATGAGTTTCAAAGAATGCTTATGACAGCAAAGCCATCGATTGCCTTAAAGCTTTTAGAGGATACAGGTATATTGGCACTTTTTATTCCAGAATTAGCTGTTTGTAGAAATGTAAGCCAAAGGGATGACAGGGGCTATCATGTCTTCGATGTCCTCGATCATCTCTATCATGCCCTTGATGCAAGTGCGGAGGAGGCTTTTTCTCTTTCGGTACGTTTAGCTGCCCTCTTTCACGATATTGGGAAGCCTGATGTTCGAAAAGAAAGTTTAAAAAGCCTAGACCCAAAGCGTCCTGCAAAGTTGAGTACAATTGTTAGTTTTCACAATCATGAAAAAGCTTCTGTGGAAAAAACAAGGACTCTTTTACAACGGCTTCGTTTTCCAAATAAGCTCATCCAAGAAGTCTGTCATCTTATTCAGCACCATATGATAAGCTATGAAAGCGCATGGAGTGATGCGGCGGTACGTCGCTTTGTTGTTCGTGTAGGAGTAGCACCTTTGGAAAGACTCTTTGAGTTGCATCTTTGCGATTCATGGGCAACAAAGGGAGAAAAACCTGGTGAGCTTTATTTTTCTGTTATTCGTGAGTTTCGTGAACGTATAGAAAAGGTTTTAGATGAAAACACCGCCTTGAGTCTCCAGGATCTTGCTATAAATGGCAGGGATCTTTTACAAGAAGGCTATAAGGGAAAAATAATAGGAGAAATATTAAACGACTTATTTTCAATTGTTACAGAAAATCCTTCTGTAAATAAAAAAGCTCTCTTGCTGCAAAGGGCAAAAGAGCTTTATAAAAAAGAGCCTTTTTAAAACGAGCTTATTTCCATATTCATTGCACGACGTACTTCATCGAGGGTTTCGATGGCCATTTTTCGAGCGCTCGCTATGCCATTTTGTAAAACTTCTTTAATATACGCATCATCTTTTTCAAGCTCGCTTCGTTTTTGGCGTATAGGTTTGAGCGTTTCGTTTAATGCCTCGGTAAGCATTTTTTTCAAAGCCCCTCCTCCACCATCGCCTATTCGAGCAGCAATAGCTTCTGGTGCTTCTCCTGTGCAAAGATGTATCATCATAAGCAGGTTTGCAACTTCGGGTCTATTTTCTGGATCATAGCTGATATTTCTGTCAGCATCGGTTTTTGCTTTTTTTATAAGGGCTGCGGTTTCGTCTTCTGTCGCGCTGAGCATAATTGCATTGCCACGACTTTTTGACATTTTTTGACTGCCATCTAAGCCAAGGATTGTCGGAGCCTTACTCAACAAAGGTTCTGGCAGGGGAAAAATCGGCTTATTGGGTGAAAACTTTTCGTTAAATCGACGTGCAATAAGTCGAGTGAGTTCGAGGTGCGGGAGTTGATCCTTTCCTACAGGGACGACGGTGCCCTTACAAAATAAAATATCGCAAGCTTGATGCACAGGATAGGTGTACATACCTGCATTGACTGTTTTTAAGCCACCTGCTTGAATTTCTTCTTTTACGGTGGGATTTCGATTAAGTTCGGAATTACTGACAAGGGTTAAAAACGGGAGCATCAATTGATTTGCTTCGGGCACATAGCTATGAGGATAGATAATAATATTTTCAGAGGGTTCAATACCGGATGCGATATAATCTATAACAAGCTGTTTTGTGTTTTGTGCTATTTCATCAAAGGCATCGTGATCGGTTAAAACTTGGTAATCGGCGATAAGAATGCAGGTGGGTACACCGAGCTTTGAAAGGCGCACGCGGTTTTGCAAAGAGCCAAAATAATGGCCGACATGTAAGCGCCCTGTTGGTCGGTCTCCAGTTAAAACGCGATATTTTTGTGGATTTGCTATAATATCGGCTTCAAGTTTTGCGCTTTTTTCTTTTGCCTTTTCATAGGTGGCATTTGATATACTTGTTTCTAACTTTGTTTCAGTTTCAGTTTCTGTCTTATTATCTTCTTTCATAGGCAAAGTATAATAAAAGAAAGAGACTTACTCAAGTATGGCTCTAATAAAAAAAGTCTAGAAAAAAATTTTGTTTTCCTAGACTTTTTTTAATTATTGTCGTTTAAGTATGCTTTGATAATCGCTTAATTATCGTCGCTTAGTTGTAAGTAAATTTGATCGGCTAAACCAAAGCCGGCATTTTTTGTGAGGATTACATTGTATTCATCGTAGAGCATATCGGTGTACATGGATGAGGCGTAAGATTCTTTGCCGTTTATTTCATTTAGATTGATAGTATTTTTCATGGAAGAGAGCATAATTTTTACAAAGTAGGATTCAAGTTCAAGAGATTTTTCATAGAGGGCTGAGCTTTTATCGATGGTCCTTGTACTATGAGATGGAATATGAGGATTTGCAGAATTTGCTGCCTCGCCTTGGGGTTTTGCCCTTGTGTCGGCAGTATTTGTTGCTGAGGAAAAACTTGACAGATAATCGCCATTGAGACGGGAACTTGGGACTGCGCTTTCTTTAGTTTCAGTTTCTCGAGTGATGGAATCAAGTAAGTTTTGAAAGTCTGAAACTTCTTTGGAAAGCTGTGCTGCTTCTGCAATGGCATCGCCCTTTGTTACGGAAGAAAGTCCACCAGATAAAGCTGTAAAGTTACCCATATTTGAAAGATTTGTCGTATTGTATACTAAGTCAATGGCTGCCATTATGTTTCCCCTTTTTACTTATCTATTCTCAGAGCCTATCGCTTGAGGTTTACTGCTGTTGAAAGCATAGTGTCGCTTGTTTGTATTGCTTTTGAGTTAAACTCGTAGGCTCTTTGTGCGACTATCATTTGTACCATTTCGTTTACAACTGAAACATTGGACATCTCGACAAACTTATGTTTTGTAATAGCAGCACCTTCAAAGCCGGGACGGCTTGCGATAGCGGTTCCTGAGGCATTTGTTGCCAAAAATAGATTGTCGCCATCAGCTTCAAGTCCAACCTCATTTGGGAATCGGTAAATTTCAATTTGTGCGATATCGAGTGGTTCATCGTTACCAAAGACTTTTACTGTAACTCGTCCATCATCGCTTATTTGTAGGCTGTTTATATTAAAGCCTTCTGGCATAATAACTTCTGGCATAACGCGAAAACCATTGCTCGTAACGAGTTGACCGTTTGAATCTATTTTGAAAGAACCGTCTCTTGTATAGGCAAAGCTTCCGTCATATTTTTGGACGCGGAAAAAACCTTCTCCCATGAGCGCAAGGTCTGTTGCGTTTTCTGTATTTTGCATACTGCCTTGATTAAACATTCTTTGTGTTGAGGCAAGTTTTACCCCATTACCCATTTGAATACCAACAGGCGTTACGGTATCTTCTGTTGCAGGAGTACCTGCCATTTTTACCGTTTGATAGACGAGATCTTCAAACTCCGCTCTTTGTTTTTTAAAACCTGTTGTATTCACATTTGAAAGATTGTTTGAAATTGTATCTATTTGAAATTGCTGACCGTTCATTCCAGTCGCTGCTGTCCATAAACTTCGTACCATATCTACCCCTTTATCTTTTAAACAATTTTGTTTTTATCGTTCTTTGTCGCCTTTTTAACGTATTGATGCAACCTTCGTCCATAAGGTGCTCATCATACTGTCCCCTGCTTGAATAGTTTTTTGGTTTGCCTCGTAAGCTCTGTTTACATCTATCATTTGTACCATTTCGTTAACTACATTTACATTTGATGTTTCGGTATAGGATTGTAAGACTATGGGGCGCTCAAAACCTTCTGCGCTATAGGCTTCACCACTTATATTTGTATCTTGATAGAGATTTGAGCCAATTTTTTTGAGATAGCGCTCATTATCAAAGCGAACAAGTTTTAGTCGGTCTATTTCTTCCATATCTTCTTCGGAATACAATACGCCGTCTTCCTTTGCCACGAATTTAATATCTTCTACGTAAATCCGCCCCTTATCGCCTAAAACAGGATAGCCTTCTTTTGTTTGTAAATAACCTTCTTTGCCAACCATAAAGTTACCATTTCGCGTATATCGCTCACCTTGGGGCGTTTCTACAACAAAAAAACCTTCTTCTTGTAAGGCAAAGTCAGTGAAACTTCCTGTTTCTTTGAATGAACCTTGTTCGAGTATGGTGTAAAGCTCATTTGTTTCTACGCCAAGTCCTATTTTTCCTATAATCGGTGCAGCATCTGCTGAACCAAAGTATGTTTTATAGACGCCATCGTCATTGAGTCGACGTAAAAGAAGCTCAGGGAAAGATTTATTTACCGCAACATCTTTTTTGTATGCTGTTGTATCAACATTTGCAAGATTGTTTGAAATTGCATCTAAGCGTGCTTGTTGCGCATTCATGCCACTTGCGCCTATATACCATCCACGAATCATATTCTACCTCAATTACATGTTCTTATTTTAATTATCGGAGTTTTGAATAATAAATTTACCTTGTTTTTTTTAAAATTAAATGCTAAAATATAGTATCGGAAATACTCTAGGACGGTAGATCTCAAAAATGCTAAAAAAATATTGCGCTTTTATAAGTTTCTTGCTGCTTTGTGCCCTTTGTCTAATAAGCGCTGAAAACAATCCAAAAACAACTATAAAAATAGGCTTTTTGCCCAATTATGGCATCAGTTTTCACGGTGAGACAAATAAACTTGAAGGTCATACAGTAGAGTATTTTGCTGAACTCTCAAAATTTACTGGATGGTCATATGAATTTGTTCCTCTCGAATGGGAAGAAGGCTTAAAAAGATTAAAAGACGGAAGTATTGATTTTTTTGGCCCCATGCAAAAAACTCCTAGCCGTGAAAAAGACTATCTTTTTTCAAACCGTGAGCTCGGTTTTGAACATAGCCTACTATATGCTAAAAAAGACAGTCCCTTATTATTTCAGGACTTTGAATCCTTTCAGGGGATTCGTATTGGTAGTTTTCCAACGAATGCCTTCAATGAAGGTCTTGAGAGTTTTGCAAGAAAAAATAATTTTTCCTATGAAATTGTTTTAACTAAATCAGATACCGGTATAAAAGAATTGCAAGAAGGCAAATTCGATGCACTCTTATACAGCAACTTAGTCGAAATTCCTAATACTACGATTATTGCAAAAGTAGAAACGCTTCCCTACTATTTTGCAACAGCAAAAAAAAACAGCGATTTAATTGAGCAATTAAATGAAGCAATGGCAGATTTAGATTTTAACAAGCCCTATTTTACTGCTGAATTGACAAAAAAATACTTTAACGACCCTTCAATAAATAATATTGCCTTTTCAAAAAATGAATTAAACTTCATTAAAGACCACCCTGTCTTGCGTGTTGTGCATAATCCCAACCTAAAACCCGTTGAGTTTTTTAATTCAAAAACAAAAAAACACGAAGGCATAAGTATTTCAATATTAAAAGAGCTAAGTTCGATCTTGAGAATTACATTTGAAAGCATAGAATCAAAATCATACGCAGAAAGTATTCAAATGATACAGGATGGCAAGGTAGACCTCATTACTGGCTATGCAGAAAATGCAAAAAATTATAGCGATATTCAATTGAGTGATACCTATTATGAAATACCTGTTGTTTTATTAAAAAAACAAAAAGAAACAAGCAAAACTCTTTCAGCAGCAATTCCTGCCTATTATACCTATCCTGTAAACAAGATAAAAGAATTGTACGGACATTATAATTTTGCCTTGTATGAAGATTCTAATGCTTGCTTAGAAGCCTTTTTAAAACAAGAAGTTGACGCAACTTTTATAAACTCTGCATCATTTGATTCAGTTATAAAAGATATCCCCTTAGACAGCTATTTTGTAGTCTATACTGGCATTTCATATCCTTTGCAACTCGGTCTTTCGCCCTATTTTGATACTGTCGCCCTATCTACTTTTAACAAGGCAATAACAAAAATAAGTGAAGAGACAAAACAAACAATTGTATTTTCACATACCTTGAAAAAAAATTATAATGTAGATTTTCTCACACTTCTACGCCAATACGTTTTGCATATTATCATTGGACTTGTATTTCTCTTTTTGCTTTTTGGCATTACTATTCTGTATATGACTCACAAATCAAAAAAAAGATTACAAAGCATTGCCTTTCACGATGAACAAACTGGTTTACTTTCTTTATCAAAATTCAAAAAAGATGCACATAAGTTACTCTATTATGCGAATGAAAATGATTATATGATGATGAGCTTAGATATAGATAATTTTAAATATATAAATCAATCCTATGGCTACGAAATTGGAACTGTTATTATTTCAAATCTTGGGCTCTACCTAAAAGACTTAGAATCACCTCAAACCTTAGTTTGCCGCAGCCATAACGACGTTTTTCTCATCTTCATGAAAAGAAAACCCTGGACTGAAATTCTTTCTTTTTTCGACAATATAGTAAAAATAAAAAACTCGTTTAATGAACTACTTTCTGAAAATCATATTGTTACTTTTAGCGCCGGAGTATACACCGTTTCAAACTTGAGTCTTTCTATAAACGACATTATTGACAAGGCAACAATTGCTCGAAAATCGATAAAAGGCTTACATCATACAAGTCAAATAGTTGAATTTACAGAAAAAATGGAAAAAGAAATACAATGGCATAAAGAAATTACCCTTACAATGAATCAAGCCTACACAAATAATAACTTTGTCGTAAATTATCAACCGAAATATTTAATATCCAATAATTCCTGTGTCGGTGCAGAAGCTTTAATTCGATGGAAGCATGATGTATATGGACTGATCCCCCCGAACAGCTTTATACCATTTTTTGAAAAAAACGGTTTTATACAAAAAATAGACTTGTTTGTATTTGAGTCAGTATGTAAATTTTTAGCAAAATGGCAAGAAGTAAATGGAAAAAGAATTACCATTTCATGTAATCTCTCACGTTTGCATTTACAGAACCCAGAGCTACCCAAAACGCTTTTAGAAATTGCGAATCGTTACAATGTCTCCCCCTCCTTAATTGAACTCGAGCTAACCGAAAGTTTAATGCACAAGGACCCACAAAAACTTATCGATATCATGAATGCCTTAAAAAGGGAGGGTTTTAAAATATCTATCGATGACTTTGGCAGTGGTTATTCATCACTCAATCTACTCAAAGATATTCCGGCTGATACGCTCAAAATAGATAAGGCTTTTTTATCTAAGTCAAGCGATGGTTCAAGCGGAACAATAATTTTATCTACTGTGATGACCATGGCACGAGAGTTAAACCTTTCAACTATCGCTGAAGGTGTCGAAACAATAGAAGAAGTAAATATACTTAAACGCATTGGCTGTGAAATGGTTCAAGGTTTTTATTATGCACGTCCCATGGAAAAAGAACAATTTTTTGAAGTTATTGCAGCAGACTAATTTATCACATATACAAAACAAATTAATTTGTTTGCTTTTTTTCTACATTCGCATTATACTAAGCACATAGCTAAAAATTTACTTTTTAGTTACTGTTTGCGTCGCAAACAAATTTAAAACTTCTACGCTACAGAAAAAACTAAGGAGTCACTGTGTCAAACGTTTTATCAATTATTCTTGGCGGTGGTAAAGGTACAAGACTGTACCCATTAACTGAACACCGATCAAAGCCTGCTGTTCCTTTTGGGGGAAAACATCGAATAGTAGATATACCTATCTCCAATTCTATTAACTCTGGGTTTGAACAAATTTATATTCTAACTCAGTTTAATTCCGCCTCCCTCCATATGCATGTATCTCGAACCTATAATTTCGATAGATTTTCTAAAGGTTTTGTTGAAATTTTGGCTGCAGAACAAACACTTGAACACTCTGGCTGGTATGAAGGCACAGCAGATGCAGTTCGGAAAAATTTTGTACACTTTAAAACACAAAATCCGAGCCATTATATTATTCTTTCAGGTGACCAACTCTATAAAATGGATTTGGAAGCATTTATGGAAATGCATTTAAAGTCGAAGGCAAAAGTTACTATTGCGACAACAAAGGTTTCTCGTGAAGATGCTACTGGATTTGGTATAATGAAAATAGATAAAGCAAACCGTATAACCGCTTTTATGGAAAAACCTGCCGCGAACCTTGACATATCTGATTGGAAAATCCCTAACTCGGATCCAAATCACCCTGGAAAAGATTTTCTCGCATCAATGGGTATTTATATTTTTGATGCAGATGTGCTCGAAGCATCTCTCGATAATGAACTAACAGACTTTGGGAAAGAAGTTATACCGGCTGCAATCAAAAAATATAAAGTTTCCTCGTATGTCTACGATGGATACTGGGAAGATATTGGAACGATTAAAAACTTTTACGACGCTACCATCGATTTAACTAAAATTACACCAAAATTTAACTTCTTCGATGAAGAAAAACCTATTTATACACATTTTAGAAACCTTCCCCCCTCAAAATTAAACAAAGCTGTAATAACGCAATCTACAACAAGTGAAGGTTGTGTGATTACAGAAGCGACTATTTCTGATTCTGTTATAGGAATACGAAGCATTATCGAAAAAGGCTCTGTCTTAGAGGGTGTTGTTTGTATGGGTGCTGACTTTTATGAAAATGAAGAAGAAAAGGCAGAAAACTCTTGGAAAAACATACCCAATGTCGGAATAGGTGAAAACTGTAAAATTCGTAATGCGATTATCGATAAAAACGCTCGAATTGGTGCAAATTCTTGCATTGGTATGTGTGCTATCACTCCAAAAGATGGTGATTACGGTGATTATGTTGTCGCTGACGGCATAATCGTTATAAAAAAGAATGCTACTATACCAAACGGTACAGAAATTTAAAATAAAAAGGGACTGCTTTTAGACAGTCCCTTTTTTTATTTGACATGGCGCACAAAGGCGTCTTTAAACTCTCTTTGTTTAAAGCGTTCTAGTACAACCTTGTATTCATCATCCGTAAAAGGTCCAACAAGAATTTGATACAAGCCACTCGCATCAAGAATTTCTAAGGGATATTTTGAAGCGTAGTCTTTTAATATTGAATCTAAACTGGATTCTTGTTTTACTGTTGCAATTTGTATGTAATATTTATTTTTTTCCAATTTATCTAGGCTAGAAATTTCTTTTTCTACACCTTTTATCTCGGTCTCTTCACGACCTTTATCAAAAATACCTACAACATCCTCATTTTCTTTACTCGTTTCAGATACAAATATATCGCTAGCGAGAGTTTCGATTTCTTCTTCAGCTTCGACGAGAAGATGGGACATAATTTCATCAAAAATAGATTTAGCTTCACTCGTTTCTTCTGGATACACGTGCTCTGTTTCCTCGAGGACAGCAACTTTTTCATATTCTTCTATTTCTTCAGCTTCGTCGATTTCTTCGAGAATAGCTACTTCTTCCGCTTCATCGACTTCTTCGAGAATAGCTATTTCTTCAGCTTCGTCAACTTCCTCGAGAATAGCTATTTCTTCTGCCTCGTCGACTTCCTCGAGAATAGCTATTTCTTCTGCCTCGTCGATTTCCTCGAGAATAGCTACTTCTTCCGCTTCGTCGATTTCCTCGAGAATAGCTACTTCTTCCACTTCGTCGGCTTCATCAAAAATTGACAGAATTTCTAAGACAGGTTCGTCTTTTATCCTGGTATTTTCCAATTCACTTGTTTCAAACACAAGGTCTTCGGATTTTGCAAGAGAGTTTTCATCTACATCATTTTGCTCATCAAAAATAATCTCTGAACTATCTACAATTAAAAGAGGCACATCTTCTGTAGCATAAGTCGCTTTTATATCTTCAATATAGCGTTCGATTTCTTCATTTTGTTTTAAAGCAAGTGAGGGTGTTTTATCTGGGTCTAGTGCCAATTCCTCATGAATATCTTGTGCAGGGGTTTTAATAACTTCTTTTTGATAGGCACTTTTCTTTTGAATTTTCACATAGCTATCTGTATTTCTGCTTATTTCTAAGGCTTGGGCAGCTTCTTCAGAAAGTTCAATCGCTATGCCAGAAGAAGTGTCTATACTTGAAAGAATAAGCACTTCTATAGAAAAACCATTCGTATAACTCGTAACAATAAGGGTATCCCCTGGTAAAAACCCTGGCGCCTTACCATATAATCCACTCGGATACGAACCCTTTGGTGCAACAATAGCTCGTCCATCCAATGATGGATTATGAATTTGTGCTATTGTGGGGAGAGAGATAAGGCAAATTAAGATAAACGCTTGAATTATTTTTTTCATTTTCCCACCTTTATTTACGAACATATTTGAGAACTTCACGAACATTTTGTTCCGCAAATTGTTTTATTATTTTCTCGGTCTCTGTCTTTGTTTTTACCTCAGGCGCAAGAGATTTACCTGATGCTATTTTTTTCCCTGTTTCAACTCGTATTAAATCCCATTCAGCTTCTGTTAGATTTCCATTTTCTGCAT
>Ga0255347_1000711_pt1 | contig 58539 bp, 84 predicted proteins | sample wastewater_treat_2_FD_192479 | JGI IMG/M metagenome (GOLD analysis project Ga0255347, IMG submission 192479) | Wastewater microbial communities from Lulu Island WWTP, Vancouver, Canada - plant24 | ecosystem: Engineered > WWTP > Wastewater > Unclassified | place: Canada: Vancouver, British...
CAGTATGATGTGGCCCGAGCAGCGATCAACCGCAGGAAGCGACAGCTCAATGCTCTGGAATGGGATATTGTCGCAGCCGAGACTGATGACAAAACAGACTACACAGCTCAGATCAAACCACTCAAGAAGGACTTCAAATCAATCGGTGGCTACAGGGTCCGATTCAGGGAGTTTATCGATACCCTCGTGGATGATCTTCTGGTCCTGGATGCAATGGTCCTGTACAAGAGACCGAATGTCGGAGGTGGACTGTACTCGCTAGAGCCTGTCGATGCTGCGACAATCGTGCTCGAGCTTGATGATAATGGTGGCACTCCAATGCCTCCAGATACTGCATACCGACAGATCATTCATGGCAAAGAAGTCGCAACCTTCACAGCCGATGAGATGTACTACGAGATGATGAATGCTCGGACCTACACTCCATATGGCCTCGCTCCGCTTGAGAGCCTGGTGCTCGGTGTGACTGCAGCACTCAAGTCTGACATCTACAATGTCCACCTGCTGACTGAAGGCAACATTCCAGAGGGCTTCTTCGGAGTACCTGAGACATGGACTCCTGATCAGATCAAAGAATTCCAGGCACTGTGGGATGCTGCATTGAGCGGTGATACTCGTGCCATGAGCAAACTCAAATTCGTGCCATCTGGCAAGGGTGCTACTGGCTACACTCCAGCAGTCAAGCCAGAAGACATGAGATACAAAGAGCTCCAGGACTGGCTGATGCACAAGACCTGTATGCTCTTTGAGATACCTCCGAATGAGCTCGGCTTCACTGACTCTGTGAACAAATCAACAGGCGAGGTCCAGGCAGATATTGCTGTCGATTCTGGCCTTCGACCACTAGCAGAATTCTTCCAGGAGATCTTCACAGATGTTATCCAGGCCGATATGGGATATGAGAATCTGGCCTTCAAATACACTGGCCTTGAATTCTTCGATGAGCGTGGTGCTGCTGAGACCAATGAGATCCGTATCCGCTCTGGTCAAGCCACTGTCGATGAGGTCCGCATGGAGCAGGGCATGAAGCCTCTCGGTGTCGATAAGCCATTTGTGCTCGGCAATCCGACCTTCATTGATGCCGACTCACAGAAGACTCGTGCTGAAGCTGCAGCAGCTCTGACAAGCCTGGCTGCAGGTGGCAGCAAAGACGATGATGAAGAGGAAGAGCCGAAGGAAGATGAGCCAGCAGAAGGCGATGTGCCTGCAGAGCAGAAGGAGAAGTCGGCCGAGCAGAATCATGTCCAGTTAGTCACTGAGCTCCGAGCCTTCCGCAAGTATGCTGTCAATCGAGTCAAAGCTGGCAAGTCTCTCCGAGCATTCAAGTCCGAAGTCCTGCCTCAGAATGTAGTCGATGAGATGAATACCAGACTCAGCAAAGCTGCAGATGCTGATGCGGTCCGCTCCATCTTCAAAGAGTACATGCAAGATTATCAGGTGACATTCCTGGCTGAAGTGACCAATCTCCGCAAGGGCTTGAGCAAAGTACTATGAGCAAACTGCAGCGACTATCTGCAGCAGTCGATCGATTCATATCCAAAGCAAGCAAAAAGAATGAGCCCCTCGAAGCCTTCAGGACCACTGAAGACTACAAAGAATTCGAGCAGTCTATTGCTGATGGCATCCTGGATCAAGTCACTGACCTGACCAAGAAGCTGCCGAAGTGGATGATCACCGATGAAGAATTCGATGAGGATCGTGCAGCCAAATGGCTCGAGGATAATCAGAAGACCATTGCCAAATACCTCAATGAGAAGGACATCCTGGCCACGCTGATCACAGCATTCACCTATTCGGTCGAGGCAAGCTATCAGAGGCAGGGCATCAAACTGCAGAAGGCTGCTGATCCATTTGTCACATTCGAGCTGACCAATAGCTACTACCTGGATGCACTAGCGGACCAGGCGAATTATCTACTCAATAAGTCTAGCATCGATGAGACCACTCGCAATCGGATGATCACATTGATCCGAGATACTCGCATGAACATGGCCACGATCGATGAGCTGGCGAATATCATTGCTGATGAATTCGAGGGGATCAGCGAGACTCGGGCCTTCATGATAGCCAACACTGAAGCGAATCAAGCCATGAGCTCTGCACAGCAAGCCTTCCTCAAAGAGAATGGTGTCGGTACAAAGAAGTGGGTGGGAGCTGGACCGAATACCTGTGCCATCTGTCAGGGCAATGAAGATCAAGGTCCGATCCCGATTGATGATGAATTTGAGTCTGGTGATGTCACTCCTCCTGGACATCCAGGCTGCGAGTGCTACGAGGATGCAGGCGAAGAGATTGATCTCGACTCTATTGATATATTATGGGATGGCTCTTGACCAGTTATAATTCAAATAGAGGTATACAACAAATGAAGAAGCCACTCCACATAACTATCCCGATCACTAAAGTCGATGAAGAGCAACGCATGGTATATGGATATGCCACTGTCGAAGAGCTCGACTCTCATGGTGAGATCATCACATACGAGGCCAGCAAGAAGGCATTCAGCAACTGGATCGGCAACATCCGAGAGATGCATCAGGATATCGCAGTCGGCAAAGCGATCGAGATTGAATTCGATGACGATGCGAAGGGTGTCTGGATCGGAGCTCATGTGTCCGAATCTACTGATGGTGAGAATGCCTGGATCAAAGTCAAGGAAGGTGTCCTGACTGGCTTCAGTATCGGTGGCCGAGTCAATGATGCCAAGATGCAGCAGATGATGGTGGATGGCAAAAAGAAGATGGTCAATGTTATCACAGATTATGATCTCGGTGAGACTTCACTGGTGGACAATCCTGCAGTCGCATCGGCTGTATTCCAGATGGTCAAATCAAAGAAGGGTGGACTGGTCCACGAAGAGAAGATGATCCAGAAGCGACTCGGCCAACCTGTCGCATGGTGGGAGAAACAATTCCAGTACTCTGATAGTCAAAACATTATGAAGGGCTCAGTCATGGTATACAATGAAGATAGTATGGGCAAACAAGATACACTCGCAAAAAGCCTATGGCAAGGAGCAATGCTTGCTGACCTGGCAATGTGTCTGTCAGATTATATTTTCTGGCAATCATACGATGGCGAGAAGGATCTCTCCGCTCTGAAGTCTGCCCTCGAAGCTATCCAAGAAGCAGCAGCTCAAGAAATTCTCGAGCCTGAGAACTTCCCCGATTATGAGGAAGCAATCGAGAATGCTGCCAAAGCATTAAATATTAAGAAGAGCGAGGAGCTAATCAAGATGGCAGATAAAGTCAAAGATCGAGCAAAATCAGTTACAGGTCAAGAGGATCGGAATGCGGATGCGGAAGTAGTCGTATCAGCCGAAGACAATGGCCGACCAGTCAATGATACTGAAGAGCGAGCAGCAGAAGCAGGTGTGCCTGTAGCTGGTGCTGAAGTAGAGCAGGAAGTCATCGGTGAAGATGGCAAGCCAACTGGCGAGAAGCAGACTGTGAAGCAGCCTCTTGTCAATTCCGAAGGCCAGGAGCTTGTCGAAGTCGAGGATGAAGAAGAGCCTGCTGCCGATGAAGAAGTCGAAACACCTGAAGATACTGAGGAGGAAGAGCCAGAGACTCCTGCAGAAGATGAAGATACATCTGGCAAAGGCAAAGGGAAGCAGAAGAAATTCGCTCCTAAAGCCGACATTCAAAAGTCCACTGAACAGAGTGATCTTGCAAAAATGGTATCTGCTGCAGTAGAGGCAGGGATTGCGAAAGCAGTCGAGCCTCTAAAAGAGGAGATTGCCGAATTGAGGAAGCAGCCTGCTGCATCGAAAGTCCGCAAGACCTATACAGTGAAGAAGGGAGAGGATGTGGAGAATCCAAATAGTCCAGATCCTGACTCTGAGGATGGCAAAAACAAAGCAGAGATGGACAGTCTCTTGAAGCGAGCCGATGAGCTGGCTGCAGATCCAAATGCAGGCACTCACGAAGAGCGACTCCAGGTCGCATTCAAGCTCCGCAAGTACTCTCGTCTGCTTGATCCAGCATCTCGACAGAAGCATGCTGAGGTCCGAGCCAGCTTCAGAGGATAGTGTTCGATATTCAATAGTCAATAATTGAGGTGCAAAGATAAGGTAGTCTTCAGATGGAAGCAAATCAAATCGCTCAACTCGTGCAAGATGAGATCCGCAAAGCGGTGACTCAAAGCACATACACATTCAGTCCTAGCTCTCGATCAATTTACTCGCCAGAGAATCTTGATCCTGTAGTCAAGACTGTTGTGCCAACAGCAACGCCTGTTCGTGGCTTCATTCCTCGTGTCGGTGGCATGGGAGAAGCTGCATCATTTAACAAGCTAACAAGTGGCCTCGCTACGACTGCTGGTACTGGTGGTACTGGTACTCGTGTCGGATTCGCTGATGCTGGTCAGCCTAGTGCTACCACTCAGACCTACTCATTCGTCAGCTATCCATACAAGAACCTGGGTCGTGATGTTGAGATCGGTCGTCAGCAAATCGCTGCAAATCGTGGCAGCAACCTGGAAGACATCCGAGCTCGTGAAGAGCTTATCAAGACCACAGAGGTCTTGCTCGGTGAGGAAGTGATGACTCTCACTGGTGATGCTGCTCTGTACAGCACAGAGTACTCAGGCTTCAGCAAGCTCATCACCACCAACTCAGGAAGTGCTGGTCTCTTGACCGCTTCTGGTGTAAGCAATTACGCTCAGACTCTCTTCCAAGCTGGTGCTGACCTGGTGTCTCACCTGGTCTTGAACCCTCGTCAGAACCGAGCTCTGTCTGATCAGCTCGAAGGTAGTGGAAGCATCCAGCGTATTGTCATCGACAATCAAGGTGCTGCAACTGGTGGCCAACACCTTGCAAACATCGTGGATGGTAACACTGGTAACTTGATCAAGGTAGTGACTAGTCGCTACGCTGCATCATGGGCCTTCCTGTTGTCAGTCCGCTCCGCTGCTGGTGAGAACTGGATCGAAATGAGTGACCTCGAAACTCTATCGATCTACGATGTGCCAACCGCTAACCACAGTATTCAATCTCGTGTCTTCGAGACCACAGTGCTGAAGGTGATCGGTGAACCATATCAGTACAAAATCGGTGGCCTCGCTACATCCTAGAGTGTAGCCTAGAGCGACTCCCCTCCTTCTCTATGGAGGGGAGGACTCTGAGCTATAATCAAAATAGAGAGGCATACGATGGCAGAGAATTTGATCACACAAGCAGAACTCGAAGCATATGCCCCTGATCTGGACCTGTCTACATTCAGTCAGGCCACCATATCAGGGATGATATCTCGTGCCTCCAAGATCATCACAAACTATTGTGATGTCGATGGCTTCTTCAAAATGGCTGTGACAAATGAGCGAGAGCGAGCACAGATCTCTCCGAATGGTGATCTGACCATCAGCTTCAGGCGAAGGCCAGTGGCCGATGGCGATGTCTCAGCGATTCGGCTGGTCGGTGTCGGCATGAGCCAGAGCTTGACTCTTGAGAGTGGCAGCGATCGATACTACTTTATTCCAAAGCCATCTACATACCTGATCTATCCGAGCAATTATCTAATCAGCATGGGCCGAGGCTTGCTCCACCTGGACAGCTCCGATCTCTTCTATGAGGTGGACTACACAGGAGGCTATGCTACAGACATCGCAGATCTGCCTGAAGATCTGAAGGAAGCCACTACTCTGTATGTCAGGGATATGATCGCTCGCAAATACAATCCTTCTGGAGCACAGAGCTTCACACAAGGTCGAGTCAGCATGAGCTTCGGCTACTCAGCAGGTCGCTCAAAGTCTGCACTGGTCTCTGCTGCTGAAGATATCCTGGACTCTGGAGGCTATGCCAGGAAGGTCATCTGATGCCTCCTATACTCGACAAGATCGTATTCGTGTCCAGACTGGAGAAGACTCCGAATGACATCGACAAAGAGCGGTATGTGACTCACAGTGGATATCTTGGTCCTGGCCAGATACCTACTGCTGCGATCCGAGCCAACATCCAGCCATCATCGGCTGAGACAACTGTCCTGGTGGATGGTGTATTCGGCAAGACCTTCGACATGTTTACTACCGCATCTGGTGTGGTGGAAGGCATGAAGGTGACTGTCTCTGGCACTGGCGTGGAGTACTTTGTGAGAGGCCGACAGGTGCATGATAATGGAATACTGCCAGATCACTATGAGCTGGTGCTGACAAAGGATAAGCGATGAGTGGTGGACTAGCAGTCGATGTGAAGATCGAAGGGCTCGATGAGCTGATTCGAGACATCCGCAAGGCTGGCGGAGATGCCGAGCCTCTAGTGACTGCTGCTCTGACAAACTCCACTGTGCATGCACAGCAAGAGATCAGACAGCGAGCTCCACATGCCTTTGGTACACTGCAGCGATCGGTACTCACTGAGGTCCGCTTCCCTGAAGGTCAGGTCGAAGCACAGGAGTCATATGCTCCAGATGTCGAATATGGTACTACTGGCCACACGCCTCCAGCCGATGCTATTGAGCGATGGATCAAGAAGAAGGGTATCCCAAGCAAAGCACTCTGGCCGATCATCAAGACCATCGAGAAGCGTGGTACTCGAGCACAGCCATTCTTCGGTCCTGGATGGGAAGCCTCGCAAGGATTCATCAATGATCAGTTTGATAGAGTCATGGACAAGCTCATGTCCGCTCTAATGGGGAGGAGATAGCAATGTGGAATGAATTATCGGCAGCAATCAAAACTGTGGTCCAGACAAGCAATGAGGTCGATTCGACTCAGGTCTTCGACTATGCCAAGAGCAAAATGGAGCACTATCCATGCATTACTATTACACCTCTTGAATCACCAGAGGCATTCTTTGCTGACACCTCGAGGAATCAGCGATCATATAACTTCGCAATCAGGATCTATCAGGAGCGAATGGAGCAGGGTGAAGAAGCCAGCGAGCGTATTATGCGGACCATTGTCGATGACCTGATCAGCAAATTCGATGCAGACATCTATCTCGGAGCAACTCTTCAGGGGCGTGGCTTCTGTCGGCCGATCCCGAGCAGGTGGTCATTCGTGCAAGGTGAGCAAGTGAATACTCGCATGGCAGAGATTATCTTGACCTGTGTGGTTATACAGTAGAGCCAAATCAAATATAATACGAATAGAGGAGAATAAATCATGTCACTAGATATCGGAAGAAAAGGATGGGCTGGAGTCGCAGTAGAGGCTACCGCTGGTGTGCCAGTACCGCAGACTGACATCGTACCATTCACCGAAAATACTTTGATGGCCAAGCATGAGCTTATTCCAAATGAAGCAGCTTATGGTGTCCGAGAGAAGACCTTCGATGCAGTGATCGGCAAGAAGTGGTCCGAGGGATCAATCTCAATCAATGCTGATGCTACAAACACAGGTCTATTCTTGTATGCAGCACTCGGCACAAACAGTCCAGCTAATGTCGCTGGCTCAGTTTACGATCACACAATGACTCGTAACAACAGCAACACTCCAAAGACTCTGACAATCAATCAGGCTCGTGGATCTATCGATAAGCAGTACTACCGCAATGTCGCTGTGAAGACTCTTGAATTCAGTGTGAGCGATGCACTTGTGGAAGCAAAGGCATCATTGCTCGGTAAATTCCCTGTCACTACTACATCAGGAAGCCTCACGACTGCTTCAGGCAGCGTGTATAGCTTCGCTGATTCTCGCTTCGCATTCGGTGCTACAGTCGCAGCAGCAGGCTCAGCAACCAACCTGAAGCCACATGACTTCAAGCTCACACTTGAAAACAACACCACAGCAGTATTCCGACATGGATCTGCAGAGCCAGACACAATCAATCACGGTGAATTCGAAGCAACTGTCGAAGCCTCACTCTACTTTGAAGGCACTACTGAGCGTGACAACTTCTACAACCTGGACCGACAAGCAGCAAGCTGGAAGGTCAATGGTCCTGGCATCGGTGGTGGATACAGCTCTAGCCTGGAAGTCCGCATGTATCGAACATACTATGAAGACTTCCCTCTGGAGACTGGACTATCAGACTTCTATGCTGTCAAGTTTAAGGTCCGCTGTGCATACGATAATGCCAACAGTGCAAGTGTCGATGCTGTCTTGAGGAATGTACGATCAAGCTACTAATAACTAGGGAGGTGCAACATGGCATATTTCAAAGATGGTCAAAAGACCAAACGAGTCAAACTCCCCTCAGTCAAGAGTGGGAAATACTGGGTGGAAATCCGTCCGGATGTGAAGTGGGGACAGAGCAAGCATGCTCTGACAGTCAAGGATGATGGCACGATCGACATGGTTATGTCGGCCGATCGCCTGCTCAATATGCTGATCGTGGCATGGAATCTGGACGATAAGGAGGGCAAAGTCCTCGAAATCTCAGAAGAAAATGTCGATCAACTTGAGCCACAAGACGCAATGTATCTGATCAACATCGCCGGAGGTGATCAAGTCTCAATCGAGCAGGCAAAAAAAAACTTACCAAAAGCCTGATCACCTATTTCAGCAGCAGTGATGCGAAGAAGGATGTGCCGCCGGAGTACATCGACTACCTGCTTTGCAAGACTTTCGGCTGGACAGTAACAGAGCTGGACGAACAGCCACGAGATAGGATACTCAATTTCTTGACTATAATAAGGATAGAGGGGCAATTCCAGAACATTGAACAGCAGAAGCTGGAAGAGGAGCTGAAAAATAGCAATGGCAGGTAAAACAAGAGATCTACTGGTCCGCATCAACGGAGACACGAAGGGGCTTGAGAAGGCACTCGGCAAAGCTGAGAAGTCAGGCTCGGGGCTTGGTGCTGCATTCAAGAAGGCCGAAGGATCTTCATTCGCATTACTCGGTGGCCTGACGGCAGCCGGACTCGGTGCTGCCGCCTTCGGAGCAAAGTCGATGGAGGCATACAATGCTAGTGTCGAAGCATCTCAAAAACTCAGGACCAACCTGCTGAATGTGAAGGGTGCTACTGAGGAGCATGTCAAAGCACTGCAGACTCAGGCAGCACAGCTTCAGAAGATCGGTGTCATCGAGGATGATGCAATTATTGCAGGTCAATCTCAGCTCGCTACATTCAACCTGCAGGGCTCTACCATTCAGAAGCTAACTCCGAAGATCGCTGACATGGTGGCACAGCTCAAGGGCCACAATGCCACAGCCGAAGACATGGTGACTATCAATAACCTGGTCGGTAAAGTGATGACTGGCAACATCGGGGCTCTGTCTCGCTATGGTGTCACGCTCAATGATACTCAGAAGGAGATGCTCAAGAATGGCGATGAGACTCAGAGGGCCAATGTATTGAATGAAGTCCTGGCTCAGAATTATGGCAAGGTGAATGAGGCACTCCGCAAAACACCGCAGGGCCAGATGACAGCATTCAAGAATACCTTCGGAGACTTCATGGAGCTGGCAGGTGAATTCACAAGCAACCTGATCGGACCGCTGATCACTGGATTCAATGACTGGTTCGAAGCAATGGGTGGTCCAGAGGGTGTCATGAAGGCACTGAAGGATTCATTCGAAGCACTCGCTCCCTGGCTACCAGTGATTGCTGGTGCTCTTATCGGTGGCCTTGTGCCTGCATTCGTGGCTCTCGGTGTATCGATCTGGACCGCACTCGCTCCGCTACTGCCATTCATTGCTGCAGGTGCTGCACTCGGTCTCGGTGTCAAGCTGCTGATCGATCACTTCGGTGGCCTAGATAATGTCATGAAGAAGCTCCAGCCAGTGATCACAATACTCTCGACTCTCTGGAAGGATTATCTACAGCCTGCTCTGATGGATGTCTGGAAGGTATTCCAGGAGCGACTGCTGCCATCACTGCAGCGATTATGGGATATCATCTCACCGATCCTGATTCCTGTGCTGAAGACTCTCGGTATTATTCTCGGAGCGGTCATCTTCGCTCAGATCATGATCTTCGTGGAGGGCTTGAGGCTGGCGATCGGCTGGATATCTAACATTATCAACTGGATCAGCAATGCGATCGGCTGGCTCAAAGACTTCGTGGGAGCGATCGGCCGAATAGCTGGTCAGATCGGCTCTGCTCTCGGTGGTGTATACAATGCAATCGTAACACCATTCCAGAAGGCATTCGACTTCATCACAGATATACCTGGCAAGATAGTCGGAGCAGTCGGCAATATCGGCCAACTCCTTCGAGATAAGCTCGGAGACTGGGATATACCTGGACCACTCGGCAAGGTCCGAGATGTGATTCCTGGATTCTCTGAGGGTGTCCGGAACTTTCAAGGTGGCCTCGCTGTAGTCGGTGAAGAAGGTCCAGAGCTTGTCAATTTGCCTCGTGGATCTGATGTGATCCCGAACAGCCAGATCCCTCGTGGCTTCCGAACGAACGGCTCAGTCGGCCTGCAGCAGCCAGTCCAGCAAACGATTATCAACTTTGATCCGACAATTCAGGTCGGAATGTTCGCTGGCATGCCTACAGAGTACCGGGAGATCGCTGAGCGAATGTGGGTAGAATTCCAGAACATCGCAAAAAGCAACGGCGTGAATCTTCAGCAGATCGGAGTGAGGTCACAATGATAACTATCAACAGCGGCACACTACCCCTGCAACCTTCAAAGCTCAAGGAGTGGCGAGAGTATATTCAGACAGACAACTACGCTATAGATGGAGCAGTGCAGCGGAATCGCATCAAGACCCCAGCCAATCCGCTCGGCTTCAAATACAATGCGGAAATGATCTTTCAGAATATCTCAGCGAGCGACTTCTCTTCGCTGGATGCCTACTTCACAGCCGGGAGCGGCGTGAACTACTACAATGATCAGTCGAAGTACGGCACACTCACATTCTCCGGCCTGCCATTCCCGGATGAGTCTGATGACTATCAGCCGGGAGCAAGCCTGCTCACTGATTACAAAGTAAAAATCAGGCAATTCTGATGCAGACAGTATCAAGTGGCTGGGGAGATAAAATCAGCAACGGCAAGCGGTCTGTGAATTATGGTGTGCTGCTGGCTATGATGCGGACGATCGCATCCGGCGTGAAATTCTTCACCATCAACCAGTCAAAGATCGGCGGCCCGGATTTGATCAAGGGCGGCGGCGATTTTGTCAGCTTCTTCGATAAATACTATTTTGATGATTATGCTCAATTCGCCACAAGCATCTCTGTCAGCCGGAACATCGGGCAATATCCATACGGCGTGATCGTCGCTGAAGCTGATGTCGAGCTCGACAATACGAGCCGAAAATTTCTCCCGGCCTTCGATGCCACGATCGGCTCTGGAGTCGGCCTCCCGAATCGGCCGATCAAGATCTCAATGGGGATCGATGACGAGCACATGAAGCTCTTCACAGGCTTCACCAAACAGCCGCAGATAACACTGAACAATCGGCTGGTGAATATCCATGCCTTCGATGTCTTCGACTATTTCAATGCTACTGATAGCACGATCAGTGGTGCATTCATCAATGCTCCGGCACACAACATCCTTGCCTCCGGCCTGAACAATATGGGCTTCTCGAGCTCGCAGTATATACTCGACAAATCGCTGCAGCAAAATATCGGTTATCTACCAACGAGAGATCGCAAGTGGGGTGACATTTTTAAGGACATCACCGAAGCAGAGCAGGGCTTGATGTTCGCCGACGAAAACGGCTTGCCTCGCTTCTGGAACAGGCAGCACTTCCTGACGGCCTCCGGAATACCTAGATTCCAGCTCAGCTATAGCAAGATCAGTGACATTGACTGGCAGAACACGCCGATCATCAACGATGTCATCGTCCGGGCCAAGCCTCGCTCAGTCCAAGCTCGGCAGAAAATATGGGAGGCCGATTCAGCGATCACTCTCGAGCCGGGCCTTGACACTGAATACTTTGTCGATTTTCAAGACGAGCATGGTCCACTACCTGTCACCACAGTCAGCATACCGAAGTACATCACAACTGCCAGCGGATCTCAGAGCTTCTATGCCACAAATGTCAATGAAGACGGCTCGGGAGCAGCAAACAGCAATTATGTGAGTGTTATCTCAGCCGAAAATCTTGGTGGTAGCACATACAAATTGACCTTCCGCAACACTTTCACAAGCCGAATGTATCTGACGCAGCTTGTGATTTATGCCACACCTGCAAAAGTGACTCAGGTGATCGAGGAGCGTGTCAGTGATGCCACTTCAATCGAAAACTTCGGGCGGAATCCGTCCAACAATGGCGAGCCTATAGAGATCGAAAATGATCTGATTCAGGACAAATCGACGGCTCATTCACTGGCCTACACACTGGTCCGAGAATACAAGTCACCGGGCCGCCGTTACAAATGCCCTGTGGCAGTCGGCAGTGATCCGGCACTACAGATCGGTGACTCTGGCTTGATCCTGATCAACGATACCAACGAAACGAAAACAGTCTACATCACCGGAATCCAGAATGTGATCAACCGGAATGCTCAGTATAATCAGGTGATCGAGGTGGAAGAGCGTGACATTCGAAGGTATTTCACCATCAATCAAAGCAAAATCGGTGGGACTGACGCTATTGCTCCATAAGATTCAAGCTATAATATCAACAGAGGAGAATTATGATCATAACGAGCGACATCAGCGAGCTAGCCAGTAAAACAGAGATGATTGATTTCTACAAAGGTCGATTTGATCATGTCGATGTGGTGGTCTGCAGCAAGTGCAAAGAGCAGCTTGCTCTCGAGCTGATGGGTGGAGATCCGATGGGGCTCAGCTTCAATGATGTCGGCAAGATCGTCGTGCCTCTCAGCGACAAGCTGATCAGCCATCGTGTCCGGCTGGATGAAGCTCCGACTGGCGAGCCGATGATGGGCTATCAGTGTGCTTGCGGCAATGACACCAGAATCTCCAAGATCGAAGAAGAGTACCTGCCCGAAACACCTGCCAACAGAGGACCGACTACCCTTGATCCATTTACAAAGCAGAAGCTCAAAGAGACGATCAGGCTGCGGAAGGACCACAAGCCAAAATTCAGAAAACAAGGTAACGCAAAACATTTTGAAACATTCAAAGTGGAGAGGATCAAATAATGGCATACTCAGCAGACTCATTCGTCGCAGACGAGCAACCAACAACAGCAAAATGGAATAAACTATGGACCAACGATGCCAGCTTCAACGATGGTACAGGCATCGGAGATGACACTATTGACTCCCGACACTATGTGGCCGGATCGGTCGATTATGAGCATCTGGGGAGTGATGTCGGTGGTTATCAGGTGCTCTACGACTCGGGCGAGCAGGTCGGCACTTCAACTTCAATGTCAAGCGGAACAATAACCGCAAAAAATTTATTGAGAATTTTTGCATGGGTACTGCCTTCAGGCGGCACATTGAATGTAGGCTTGCGGTTCAATAACGACTCAGGCAAAAATTACGCAGAGGTGGGAGCAGGTAGCACTGCTCAGTGTAACATGCGGACTGTTATTGATGCTAACAATGTCTATACAGAGGTGGGAGTCTATAATACTGCAGCACAAGAAAAATTACTTCGACTTCATAGCGTCGAACGCTCCGCTGCTGGTGCTGCCAATGCTCCGACTCAAAAATCCATTTCTTTAAAGTGGGCCAACGCTTCTTCTGCAATTACAAGGGTGGATGTTGTAGACACTGGAGGCACTGGCGATATAGGAGCAGGATCACGCTTGCTTGTGCTTGGCCGAGACTAGGTAGTACAATAAGCCTATGATCATAGGCAACAAAGCTCTCCGGGACCACGCCCAACCATTTATTTCAGAGTTCATTGAGTCGTCGACCGTTAACTATGGCAACACGGCTATAAATTCACCAAGTTTTTGCCCGACCCGAACCATCGCTATACCTATGACCCAGCCCGAAAAGGGCGACATCGTCGAGGCGTATCTTTTTATGGAAATGGCCGCGCCCAGCAATATGGGCTTGAGCGTCCGGCTGGGGATCGGTTATTTTACTGCCAATAATGTCATACCGGAAACGTCTTACAGCGATGCCTACATTGCCGAGCAGCATAGGAAGATAACCGGCACCGACGCACCGTTTACCGTGGCGGCTTCAGGCACGTTAATTATCGACGCCGATCTCACAAAGGCTATTCCGCATAACGGCGACTCGACCTTTTTGTCCGATGGCTTTGTTTTGCTTGTGACGTTCCAGGAGCTTCCGGCTGTTGCCAACGGCTATAACCTGAATAAATTTAAGCTCAATTGCAGCGCTCAGATTGGACTCGGCACATGAGTCAGTCCGGATTGCAATTTAAGGGGCGGCCAAACACCGACAGCAAGGATACTGTCCGGCTTTTGCTTTATTGCGGCGGTGGCGGCGCCGGGGGCTGCCCCTCGGCACTTGGCGCTACTGGTATGGTCCTACCGTTCCGAGTACCGAAGTACATCACTTATAACCGTAAAATCGTTTTTAACAACAATGAATTCTTTGGAATCCGCATTTTTGATAATGGCGGCAATGATGGTTTTTGCCCGGACAGCCTGGGCCAGGAGGTCAGCTTTTGGATGGGCTTGTCGTCAGATGATAGTGCCAACATTGAAACCACGGCAAAGGCGGGCATCCAGCTGTCTGGCGCGTTGCCGTATGAGATCGAGTTTCCGGCTAATCTATGTCCGCAGCCGACTGACGCCGCCTGGGAGAACATTGTTTATGTCTATATCTGGTGGGGTAATACCGCACTTATAAACGAGAGCGGCCAAACCGCTGCAGCGATCGTCGCGTCCAATGGATCCACAACGGCACCGCTTACTCTAATCAAGCACGATAAGGACTCAAAGCAATGAGCAAAAGCACCAAGTCGCAACACTATCGCTATACGCATCGATCCGTGGCCGTCGCGGGACGTGGCTCTTGCACCGAAAAAATATACCTCTATCCAGTGCCGCCAGAGGACGCGCTCACGATCGAGAGCCTGTTTACCCATTTTCAATTTACGTTTGATTCGGCAGTGCCCAGCGATTATCGCAAGATCGAGTACATTGCTGTGGCCAGTGAGCGCCCGCTATTCATAAACGACCAGCCCACAACCATGCAGCGCATCGATCTGAATGTGTCGGCCGATGTTAACCGCAAGGTCGATCTTAAGCTGGACCTCACGCACCTGCTGGTCAAAGAAAATGTCGGCTTTACTTCCCTGCTCTCGGCCGATTACGAGCAGGACAACATGACCTTGATTTATGTAAAATTCCCGAACTATTTGCGGGACACACTAAACGTTGGGACAATAGACCTATGGAAAGCGGACTCAGTTTATACGACGAGAGAAATACGGTAGCGCTACGGCCAGCGGGCAAGCGCAACCAGCAGCGCCGCCGGGACGCCCTGGATCCTGAGCACCCTCGGGAGCTTAAAACTAAAATCATGCAGCACGAGTCAAAGGTTGCTATGGCCCGGGTATGCCGGTTCTGCAATCGTGATCAGCAAGGCTCGCGGGCTATATGCCGGTTCTGCCGGTCATGTCAGTATTGCGGGCTCGTGCCTACCGGCTCGCATGCCTGTGAGTTCTGCGGCAACCGGGATCTGGATCGTAAACCGGAGCGCCGCCGGGTCGTTGTAGGCCAGCAGCGGCCGCGTAAGCGCCCGGACAAGCCAAAACGGTCAGTAAGGCGTCTGGAAGCTCAAACGCGCCACAGGCCCGAAAAAACGAGGCTCAGGGGCTAATTTATGGAGCGTGGTGGATTCGAGTCGTATATTGAGCGGCCTGATAATCCGCACGCCATCCTGGCTGGGAACGTGGTCTACCCGACGTCACTGTTTAACACGGTGGTGTTTGTATTCCCGGTCCGGTACCAGGCTTTTAACCACGCCATGATCGATTACCCGGATGGCAGCCACGTCAAGCTTTGGGATCTAGAAGAGGACACGATCGATCAGCTGCACGAGAAAGGCTACACCTTTGTGCATTCGCCGTGGCCGTCTGAGAGCCAGGAGGAGGAGTTTTTCCGCTGCGAGCGGGCTTACCTGGAGATTGAGCTCGGCCGGTTAAGTGTGGAGAACCCGCCGGATTCTGTGGATTAGTTGTTCATTACCAGTGGGCAATTTTTTTGTTTCCACAATTGGGTACTTTTTTTGCACGGCTTGTTCACATTGTTATGCACACCCGCCCAGCTGCTATGTCCGGTCCCGGTCCGGTAAGCTGCAGCTGCTAGGCCCCTAGTTTTCCACCGTTTCCACAGCACCTACAACTACTACTAATTTATTTAATTTTTATAGTAGTAAATAAGGGCTGGGGATTTATTGCATTAAGCGCCGCTCTTATAGTATAATGAGCGTGTACTTTTAAACGAAAGGCGGCTAGAAATGACAAAACCAAAAACAGAGCCTATTGAGGCTGAAGTTATAAACGAAACACCGGAGGGTGAAAAGCCCAAGCGCTCCCGGTCCCGCGGCGAGCTGGCAAAAGCTGAAGTCAGCGTGGTTGCCGGGCTCGAGCTAAACACTAAGGATCTTAAAAAGGCCCTGGATGCGCAAACCGAACAGCGCAAGCTGATCGCGGACTTTGTTAAAAAGCACCTGGTTAAAGGCACCGACTACATCCGGATCCACGTGGTTCGTAATTGCCAGGCCGAGGACCAGCGCAAAGGGTCCTGTAAAACGTCCAGCCATTTCAGCAAGGACATCCTGGCAAAGCCCGGGCAGGAGAAAATCTTTAGTCTGTTCCAGCTGACAAACGAGCTGGTCCGGGACAATGAGACTATCGAAATGCTGGAGGGCACCCGCAACCTGGTTGCCTATAAGTGCATTGTTAAAACCAACAGCGGCAAGGTGGTTGCCGAGGGCCGCGGCGCTGCGATCGTGGGCGATAATCGCCGGGACGTAAATGCCACCATAAAAATTGCCGAAAAGCGGGCCCGCATGGATGCCTGTCTGTCGCTCGGGTTCAGTGAGTATTTTGCCCAGGATCTTGACGACCCTGATTACCAAACGCAAAAGAAAGCCGCCGAGGAACAGGCTGCAGCCAAAGCTGACGACGGCACCGGCCTGGATCCGCGCCCGGCCAACAAGCCGATTGACGAGCAGGAGCGGACCATGCTGGCCAGGCACCTGATTAAGCTCGGTTTTGATTCCCGGGACGAGCAGCTGGAGCTGCTGCGCTTGAATGGCGTTACCGAGCCCCGCAAAATGACATCCGGCCAAGCCCGGGAGCTCATTCTTAAACTGAAAAACAATGCTTTTGCCGCGCCGCAGAAAACCGGCACGGTCCTGGACGATCTTGACGACCTGGACGAGGAGGCTGTGGAGTCCGAGCTGGCCGAGGCTGCCGAAAAGCGTAAAACGGCCGAAAAGGTTGCCGAGCTCGACAAGGATCCGGAGCTGGTGGTTGACGACGACCTGCGCGACATGGTCCAGCAGCGCTGCGAGGCGTTGCCGCTCACTGGCATGGGCAAAATGTGGCTGTATAAGAAAATCTGCGGCCGGCCGTACAGCGCCTGGGACAAAATGAAAGACGAAGAGTGGCGCCGCGGTTACGATCTGATTGAGCAAATTGACCAGGGGAATTATCAAATCCCTGACGAGTACATTGTCGGTGTGGTGGCCGATGATGCTAAAGTTAAAAAAGAGGAGGAACCAAGCAATGCAGAGACTGAGCAACTTAATCTCGCGTAAAATAGCCGCCTACCGGGCCGAGAGGGCCCGCCTGGCTGCATTAAATACCCAACTGGAGGGTTTGACCGATCCGGGGCTTTTGGACCGCATCCTGGCGCCCACAGTGGCCGCCCCGCCGGTCCCGGCTCCGAAGCCGGTCTTTAATCCCCAGCCACGGCCGGTCCGGTCGATTGACGGGATCCTGCGGGTTGCCGTATGAGGCTAGTGGTCCGGGTGGATGAGTGCTCGCGCAGCCATGTCAAGCTGGCGTTGCTCGTTAATGGCGGCCTGGTGAGTGGTCCTTGCGGTATCACGATCCGGGTCGCTGAATTGGTGGATCTTATCTTGCGCATTAAACCGGACGAAATTGAGGCGGACCGCGAAATGCTCACGGAGGATGTTTTCCACAGAATTTGTGGTTTTAAAGAGACACGATTTTATTAGGCTTGCGTTCCAGCGGCTCTAATTGATATGCTTATTTTCAGAAAGGCGGCTAGGCTATGGGTGATAAAAACGAACGACTGGTGGTTATCGACATCCGGGTTACGGATGCCGGCAAAGTGCCACCGTCTTTTTATTTGGACCCACTGGTGCAGGACGCGCTGCGCACGGCTATTCGTACCGCAGTGGTGCTTAATGGCAAAAAAGTCCCACCCGGCTGTGATCCTATCTATGGTCCTGTTAAGGGCACGACTGCTGCGGCGTATGCCAAGCTTGGCGTTGCCCAGGCTAATTTTGCCCGGGCGCTGCGCAAAGAGCTCCCGAGCCTGATCGTGCTTTGGTTACTGCTATCTATTACTTTAATTGGATTTTTACTTTGGAGGGGCTATTAATGGCTAGAGAATTGAAATACCCGGTCCGGCACTATGTGCGCATTTCGGAGGAATCGGACGCCCAGCTGCAAAAGCTGGCCAAAACTATGGGCTTGAAAGTCAGCGAATGCTTGCGAGTGATCGTGGAGCACCAGGTGGCGTTTGATCCAATAAAACTAACTAAGGAGGGGAAGTATGTTCGGCCTGAAGAAAAAAAATGAAATGCCGGAGGCAACCAGGGCTAGCCTGGATGCTGAGTTTAAGCCGGAGCGCCGCAGCGGGGTTATCAGTTTTTACAAAGCAAAGGATGGCTGGCGCTGGCGCCTAGTCGTTAGAAATGGCCGCATTGTGGCTGAGTCGGGCGAGGCGTATGTCCGGCGCTATGAATGCCGCCAGGCGGCTCTAAGGCTCGCCGGCGTTGTCGCTCGGGCGGAAGTCGAGGAGGTGCGCTAGTGCAGTCCGATTATCTCGAGCGCCGCGTGAAGCTGAACCGCAACACCAGCGTGGTTATTAAAAGCAAAAAGGCAAAGGACGCCGATATTTTCCGCAATACTTTGACGATCGTGCACGAAACGGCCGACATCAAACCGCTGCAGTTTGCGAGCCGATCGGAGCTCGAGTCGGCTATCAAAGAATTGGATATTGAAGAGGACCAAACAATGTTGTTTGGCGGGGAGGACAAATAATGCAAAAAACTGCGCTAATCACTGGATTTACCGGCCAGGACGGCACGTTCTTGACCGAGCTGCTGTTGCAGAAAGGTTATAAGGTTATTGGCCTGGTCCGGCGCGTAAGCACCGAGCCGCCGGTCCGGATCCGCGGCCGCTTTGATTTTAGTGATGCAATTCGGCAGGGTCAGCTGGTCCTGGAAATGGGCGACCTGCTCAGTGTCGATTCGCTGATCCGTATTATTCGCACCCATAAGCCGGACGAGGTGTACAACCTGGCTGCGCAGTCGGACGTGCACGTTTCGTTTATGCAGCCGGAGTTTTCGATTGACGCCACGTTCATGGGAGTGGTTAATCTCATAACTGCTTTGGAGGCTGTGGGCGGCGATAATTGGCGAATGTACCAGGCCAGCACCTCAGAAATGTTTGGCGATCAGAAGTCTGAAATGGACGAGGCCACCAATTTTATGCCCAACAGTCCGTATGCGATCGCAAAGGCTGCAGCGCATTACTACTGCCAGTATAAGCGCCGACAGGGTCGTTTTATTGCTTGCGGGATCCTGTTTAATCACGAGTCGGAAATCCGCGGCGGCAATTTCGTTACGCAAAAACTAGCCCGGGCAGTTATCGAGTGGGAGCAGGACCGTGCGGTGGTTGAGCTCGGCAACCTGGATTCCGTCCGGGATTGGGGCTATGCCGGCGACTATGTCAAGGCTATGTGGCTCATGCTGCAGCAGTCTGCTCCGGATGATTTTGTGATCGGCACTGGCGTTACTCATACCGTCCGGGAGTTCGTGGAGGCCGCGCTACGGGCCCGGCACTTTGAGGTGGATTGGCAGGGCGAGGGCCAGCACGCAAAGGGTTACGTTAATGGCGTTTTGTTTGCGGTCGTTTCAGAGAAATACTGGCGCCCGGTTGATGTTCGCTACTTAAAGGCCAACAACACAAAGGCCCGGGATGTCCTGGGCTGGGCTCCCGAGGTCGGTTTCGATCGCCTGGTCGAGATAATGGTCAAAGCTGCAGCGGGGAGGGGCGGGGCATGAAGCTATGCGTTCTAATCTCTGCGCGGCGCAATTCCAAGTACCTGGCCAAGTTTTTGTTTGGGCTCATGCAGCGGACCTATAACCAGCACCCGCAGGAGCTGGAGGTCCGGGTTATGCTCAATGAGCACGACAGCTGGAATGACGAGCTGGTCCAGCACTTCAGCAACCACGAGGGCCACGTTTCGGTTCAGTTTTTTAGAGAAAACCTGCAGCTCGGCCGCGCCGGCTTGCACGAGTATTTTAATCAGCTGCTGGTTGGTTCTACGTCCGATTGGTTTATTTACTTTTGTGAGGACCATTTTATTGTAGAGGATGGCTGGGACGATTTGCTGCTGGACTACGTCCTGGGCACAAAGCGCTCCGGCGATTCTGACGGCAAAAAGTTCCCGCTGGATCCGAACGATGTTTGGGTCCTGGTCCCCAAGTTCGATAATTGCGGCGCCATGAACCACATTGTCAGCCGGGGCTTTATCAAGGCACTGGGCGGCCGAATTGGCAACCACGGCTGGATTGACAGCTACATAAACGATTTAATGCGGGAGTTCCCGGACCGGGTCATTCGCATTGACGAGGAGTGGTTCCACGATTTTACCCACGACCAACCCAGCCCAATGAGCGATGCCCACGTCCAGTCGATAAGTTCTGAAAAAGGCAAGCTCTTGCCGGCTTATGAGGATTCCCGGGTTGAAAAACAATTGGAGCGCGATCGCAAAAAAATAAGGAGGGCTATCAAGTGAATTACCACGACAAAAAAATTGCTATAACCGGCTGGTCCGGTTTTATTGGCCGCCAGGTAGAAAAGGCGCTCAAAGACGAGGGCGCGGAAGTGATACGGTTGGCCGGCGACATTCGGGAGGGCTACACATTCAAGGAGCTGGACCATACGTTCGATTACCTGTTTCATTTCGCTGCTCCGAGCTCCCAGGTGCTTTTTAAACGCAAACCGGCCTATTGTATCGAGACAACGCTGCGCGGCGCCATGAACGCTGCCAAAACCTGCGCAAAGTTTGGGATCCGTTTTATTTACCCATCCACCGGGCTGTTGAGTTCTGATCGCTACAACGAGTACGCTATGTGCAAAAAAATCATTGAGGACTTTGTCCGGGGCTTGGGCGGCGATGCCCTGGGGCTGCGCATTTTCGCTACCTACGGCCCAGGCGAGGGCCACAAGGCCGATTATGCCAGCGTACCGTACTTATTTGCTCGGGAACTCATTGAGGGCCGCGCTCCGGTCATTTTTGGGGACGGCGAGCAGGTCCGGGACTTTATTTACATTGAGGATGTGGTCCAGGCGATTCTGCACGCTGCAGAGGAGTGCCACGACCCGATTCTTGATATTGGTTCCGGGGTTCAGACCAGCTTTAATTCGATAATCAAAGAGCTGAACCTGATCGTGCCTAATCCCCGCGCTGCCACATTCGTGGAGGCTCCCGGCGGCTACGTTAAAGAAACGGCTGCGGATCCTACCCGGCTGCACGATTTTTACCAGCCCCGGGTTACGTTTGCCGAGGGCTTGGCCCGCATGGTCAAATCTATTCAGGAGGGCAAATAATGCCACCGAATAAGATTGAGCCGGATCCGTGCCACAAAAAGCACCGGGACGCCAACCTGACCGAGTTCAATAAGCGCGTAAAAGAAAAAAGCTACACGGTCCTGGGCAAATTCAAAAACAAACACGGGGAGGAGTTCGTGCTCTATACCATGTTTAAGTTCCCGGCCGTTTTCATAACCGGCGACGAGCTCGATTGGGAGGGCAGCTGGGAGTATAAGCCGTTCAGCCGCCTGGCATTCCAGTCATTCATGCTCACAGCCGAAGAGGAGGCAGCTTGCCGCAAAATCTATAATGATTTAGAAAATTACTCAAAAACAGGGAGGTCCCGCAAATGAAAAAAGCTATTGTAACCACCACTATAAACGAGCCGACTAAGGCCATTCTGCGCTATATCGAGATTGGCGCCCGGGACGGCTGGACGCTGTTCATTGTGGGCGATAAAAAAACGCCGCATGAGTCCTATCTTAAATTGGCCCAGGCACACCCGCACGTTGCCTATATCAGCCCCGAAAAGCAAGCCAGCAAGTACGGCCGGCTGTCGGAGCTCATTGGCTGGAATTGTATCCAGCGCCGCAACTTCGGTTTTATCGAGGCGTACAATTGGGGCGCGGAAATTATTGCCACCATTGACGACGACAACATACCTTACGACAATTGGGGTCAATTGCTCGCTGTTGGCGACGAACCGCTGGTCGCGGTTCACCAGTCGCAGGATTTGGTCTTTGATCCGTTCCAGGCGACTAATGCGCGGGAGTTATGGCATCGTGGTTTCCCGATTCAGCTGCTTAATTGGCGCTCACGCGCCACGTACATCGGACACCTGAAGCGACCCCGCTGCCTGGTCCAGGCTGATTTTTGGGACGGCGAGCCGGATGTTGATGCCGTTTGCCGGATCGCAAAGGGTCCGTTTGACTGCCAGTTCACGCATGAGCGCTTTGCTGGGACCGCTCCCGGGCCATTCAACAGTCAGAACACCTTTTTGCATCGGGACGTGTTCCCTACCTATTTCATGTTCCCGCACGTTGGCCGGATGGACGACATTTGGGCCAGCTATATCGTGCAGAAACGGTTCCCGGATTCTGTGGTGTACGGCTCGGCTAGTGTTTACCAGGAGCGTAACGACCACGATTTGAGCAAAGACCTGGAGGCCGAAATGCTCGGCAACCGGCACACGCTTGATTTCGTCAAGCGGCTGTTCGATCCCCGCAGCGATCACGACGAGGGTTCATACCCGGATTACCTGCCGGACTCGGCCATTGCTGCGCACCAGGAGTATATGAAGCACTTTAAGTTATCCACAGCAAACCCACAGGGCGAATAATGACCGGGCACCGTATGCGCAAATGGGATTCGGAAGAGGTTGCCCACGAGCAAGTGGTCCAGCTGATTAAGTTCCAGTACCCGCGGGTCATCCACCGGACCGACTTTGCTGCCGGCATTAAATTGCCACCGTGGCTGGCGGCCCGGCAGAAACGTGTGCAAATCCGGCGCGGGTTCCCGGACATATTCATATTTGAACCGATCTATGCCGAGGACCGTTGGTGGCACGGCCTGGCTGTGGAGCTTAAGAAAAAGGGCACCAAGCTTAAGTTAAACGATGGCCGCTGGGCCAGTGATCACATAAAGGAGCAGTACGAAATGCTCCGGGCCCTGGACGCCAAAGGCTACGCGTGTGCATTTGCCCGGGGCTTTGATGAAGCCGAGGCTGTGATCCGGTGGTACCTGGAGCGCAAGGAGCCCATTGATTTTGTCGATTTCATTCCCACCATTTCGCTGGGCGAGGTTACCGACATTGAGGAGGCTTTCTAATGGCTCGGGTCCTGTCGTTTACTATCAACACGCTCGCGCTGCTCGGCTGGGCTGTTTTGTTTGGGTTATTGTTTGGCATCATAAAAATTGAACATTTTCTTATCTAGGAGTGGCCTATGCAGGAGCGGATCGCCGGGCTTGCCGGTAAGTGCCCGACTACGGGCAAAAAGCAGTTTGAGGACGAGCCGGAGGCGCACCGTGCCGCAAAATCGCTCAGAAAGCGCCGAGGGCCGCGCACACGGCCTTATGAGTGTGTTTACTGCCATTATTGGCACATTGGGCACTGGCGGCCGCCACAGGCCCGCAAACAGGACAAGCCGTGGAAGAAGTGGCCGAAAAATCCCCAGGTTTAAATCTGTGGATAACTGGAAGAATGTATTTGTATCAGAGCCGCTCTTATGTTTACATTAAACTGTAAATATAACGAAAGGTTAGGTACCAATCATGAAAACAGCAACTTTAAACCGCAGCTACGACTCAAAGGTCTTGAACGGCACGAGCCGCCACGGCACGCTCCGGGCCAGCTACGACGATATTGTCGCGGCTTTTGGGGTCCCTGATATGTACACCAAAGACTTCAGCGATGGCAAGGTCCGTACCTGCTGGGCGTTTCAGTTCCAGGGCGGGTCCGATGTTGGTGGTCCGGTCAGCATCTACGACTACAAGCCGACTGTTGAGCCCGAGGAGCAGACTGTTTGGTCAATCGGCGCTCGCGCTGGATTTCCCGAAGTGGTCGCTGCTCTTAAAGAAATTTTTACCGAGCGCACTGATATGTGCGGCGGCTGCGGCTACCACATTACCCGCTGCAAAATGACCGAGGAGTGCTTTACTCCAGCCCGCCCATTCTAGGCTCCGGATCCCCGGAAGCCTAACCCTGGCGGTCCGGTGCAGCCCCTGGATAACTTCCGGGGGCTTTTTGTTTCGTGATATGCTTATGTTGTAACCCACACTTTAAGCCGACACGATACGGCGTAAAAAACGGAAAGGAAGCAAGTGGACGATCTTAGCAAGTTGGCTCCGGCCGACTATAACCCTCGAGTTATTACTGGTCATGATTTTAAGAGTCTTATGGATTCTATCGGCAAGTTTGGCGATATGTCCGGGCTCGTTTTTAATAGGCGCACCGGCAGCATTGTTGGCGGCCACCAGCGCAAGGAAGCCTACGAAAAAAAAGGCGGCAAAATTGAAATCACGGAAACGCTGGACGAGCCGAACGAGGTCGGCACCGTAGCCCGCGGCTATGTGGTAATCGGCACCGAGAAGTTTGTTTATAGGGTGGTCGACTGGCCGCTCGACAAAGAGCAAATTGCCAACATGGCTGCAAACCGGATCCAGGGCGATTGGGACGACGATAAGCTGGCCCAGCTCATTTATTCATTAAAGGACGATGTTAATCTGCCGGACACCGGTTTTTCTGTTAATGAAATAACCGAAATCCTGGCCACGGTTATGGATGTCGGTCAGGACGACGCGGATCTCACGCCGCCCGAGGAGGGCGATGTTAAGGCCCGGGTGGGCGATCTGTACGAGCTCGGGGAGCACCGACTGTTCTGCGGCGATGCGACCAACCCGCAGCACTTTGATGCGCTCATGGGCGGCCAGGACGCTGAAATGGTCTTTACTGATCCACCGTACAATGTCGACTACACCGGCGGCATGGGCGGGGACGGCAAGCAGCACCGGCGCAAAAAGATTCTGAACGATAAAATGACGGCCCAGGAGTTCTACACATTTTTGTTCGGGGTCTGCAAAAACCTGCTGGCCCACGCAAAGGGCGCGTTCTATATTTGCATGAGCTCCAGTGAGCTGCACACGCTGCACCGCGCATTTACCGAAAACGGCGGCCACTGGCAAACATACATAATTTGGGCCAAGCACAGCTTTACGCTATCCCGGTCCGATTATCAGCACCAATTCGAGCCCATTATGTACGGTCTTACTGAAGCAGAGGCAAAAGCCGCAGACGAGGCGCCGGAGGGCCAGTACGATGGAACCCCAATCATGTATGGCTGGGGTCGGCACGCGTGGTACGGCGGCCGCAAGCAAGGCGATGTTTGGTTAATCGAACGGCCTAGCAAGTCGCCGCACCACCCGACCGAGAAGCCTGTTACACTTTGTGCGCGGGCGATTCGGAACAGCAGCCAGCGGGGTCAGATTGTACTCGATGCATTTGGCGGTTCCGGATCCACGCTTGTGGCTGCCGAGCAGCTGCAGCGCCGCTGCTTTATGATGGAATTATCGCCGGCCTATGTTGATGTCATTATTCGCCGCTGGGAGCATTTAAGCGGCAAAAAGGCCAAATTGCTTATGAACCTGGAGGACGAAGAGAATGGCGTGGCTGCGGAATAATGCGTGGCAGCTCTCTTTGTTATTGGCGCCCAAGCTCGGGATGCCAGCTGATAAAATTTACAGCTCGTTTATGGAGCTGATTGAGGAGTTGGAGTAATGGCAAAAGGCACTACAAACACGGACAGTAAATTACCGGAATTTCCAGGACTTAAGCTGCACGAGAAGCGTGCGGTCATGCTCCGGGCCGAGGGCAAAACTTACGACCAGGTTACTAATCACATAAATACCGAGTACGCGCTTGATTACTCTGTGAAAACGATTCAGGAGTGGTTCCAGGCCGGCGGCCGGCTGGAGCAAGCCTATTTGGAATTTGTCGGCGCTATGGCCAGTTCGTCATTAAAGGAAGCCCGGTTGCTCATTATGCGCAGTATGAAGTCTGCAGCCGCCACGCTCATTTCCGGCATGAATAACCCGGATCCGCGAATTGCCCAGGAGGCAGCCAAGTCCCTGCTTAATAAGTACATACCTGACAAACAAATTGCGTTGTCCGGCGCCGCTATCGAGGACGAGCTGCCGCCTGAGTTGGACCTGGCAGCGGAGGAGATTCTTGCAGGAGGCGGCGATGGATCGGAGCAAGTGGATAACCCACCGGAAAGCAGCTCAGATACTCCGAACCCTGGGACCTAGCGACGGCAAGAAATGGCTCCGGGCCTACTTTGCTAATCGTAAGCTGCCCACGGATCCTGGCACGCGCCGGCTTGAGTTCGCTTTATTCTTTTTTGGCGATGCGCTATCGGACGACCCGCCGGAGTTTCACTTGGTCCTGTTTGACGATATGGCCGCGCCGATTAATTCGGCCGATGCTGCTCCGCGTGGTCACGCAAAAACCACGATCGGCTCGATTGAGATAATTTACCGGATTGTGCACACGCTGTCGCACTATATTTTGGCCATTTCCGATACTTATACCCAGGCAAAGGACCAGGTGGACAACATCCGGCAGGAGCTCGAGGGCAATGCGCTGCTGCGCTTTATTTATGGGGACCTGGCCACCGACTGGCACTGGACCAGCGGCGCGTTTACTACCAGCAATGACGTGCGGGTAACGGCCCGGGGCTCAAACATGAAAGTTCGAGGCTTGAAGTATAAGCACTGGCGCCCCGATTATGTGGCCGTGGACGACCTCGAAAACGACGAGGCGGTTATGAAGCAGGAGCGCCGCGAAAAGCTGCTGAATTGGTTCAAGCGTGCCGTGCTGCCGGCTATGAGCCCGGAGGGTAAGGTTGCGATCGTGGGAACCGTGCTGCACGACGACAGCTTGCTTAATAATGCCCTGAAAGGCGAGAAAGGCTTTGGCGGTTGGCGCCGCAATAAGTTTGCATCGCTCATTACCGAGGACTCCGGGGAGCGGTCCCTATGGCCGTCCCGGTTCCCGGTCGAGGTGCTCAAGCGGATGCGGGACGATCCCAGCTATGAGCGCTATTTGGGCCCGATTGCATTCAGTCAGGAAATGCAAAACGAAGCGGCCGACGACACGGCGCGTATCATTAAGCGCGAATGGATTTTTGGCTCGGACGAGAAACCGCTGCCGTACTCCCTTACCGAAAAAGAGGCGTATTGGGCCGCCAGCCACCCGCCGGACTCTAAGTCCTGGGTTGAGACTGAGCTGCGGCAGATAATCATGGCCGTGGACCCGGCCATTTCCGAAAAAACTACGGCCGACTACTTTGCGGTGTTCGTGCTGGGTGTCGACAAGGCCGGCGAGATTTGGGAGCTGGACGCGTTCCGGGACCGCATTGGCGAAATTGACCGGCAGATTGACATTGCCATTGACTACGCGCTGCAGTGGAAGCCTGATCGCTTAAAAGTGGAGTCAGTGGCATACCAGGCCGGGTTGGCCCGGGCGATCCGGCGCCGGGCGGCCGAGCGCGGCACGCACTTGCCGGTGTTTGAGGTGAAGCCCGACAAGGATAAGTTCCGGCGTGCAGTTATCCACAGCGCTAATTTTGCCGGTGGCCTGGTGCACTTGCGCAAGGACCACCCGCTGTTCGATGCCCTGGTCAAAGAGATTCTTGATTTCCCTGTTGGCGAGCACGACGATATGTTCGATGCATATATGCACGCGGCCGAGGATTTGGTGCAGCGGGCATCTGTACGCACGTTTCGTAACAAGCCGCAAGGGTTTTAGTGGTATGATTTTATTATGCAGGACGAGAACCCACTGGTATGGCCAAAAGAGCCCGATAAGCAGCGCATCCAGCGCTATAATCACAGCGATTTGCTTTATAAGGGCGATCATTTCAACGCGTTTTCGATAAAAGTCGAGGAAGATTTCACGGAGCGGTACCAAAAGCTGCGCTATATTGTCGGCAACTTCGGCAAAATCGTCAGCAACGTCATGGCCGATATGCTTTTTGGTGAGGCGCCTACCATTGATCTTAAAAACAACAAGTCCCAGGCGTTCCTGGACGCCGTCATTGAGCAAAATGATTTGTATTCCCAGCTGTGGGAGTCGGCCGTTGGCAATTCCCGCCGCGGTGATTCGTGCTTAAAGGTCCGGGTTGGCCAGCGCCACCCATCGGACGAGCAGTCGACTATTATCATTGAGGAGTTTACCCCGGCCATTTATTTCCCGGTCCTGGAGCAAACCATGACCCGCAACGTGCCGCGGCAGGACGTCCTGGCCCATGTAATTAAGCGGGAGGGCAAAACCTACCTGCACAAAGAAATTCACGAGCCCGGCGCCATTTACCACGAGGTTTATAATTACGATCCGAACCAAGAGAAAATCATCAGCACTATGGATCCGGCTGCATTCGGCTTTGCGGAGCGCGAGGACACTAAGGTTAAGCGGTCCCTGGTATTCCACATTCCAAACGTCCGGGATGGATCCGGCTTTTGGGGCTCTAGCGACTATCAGGATCTTGAGCCGCTGTTTTTTGCGCTCAATAACCGTATTACGAAAACCGACAACATTCTTGATAAGCACAGCGACCCGATTTTGGCCGTGCCGCCCGGGGTACTGGACGAAAACGGCAAGATTCGCAAAGAGGCGCTTGGTATGTTCGAGGTGGACAATGAAACTCCCGGCTTTAATAAGCCCGAATATATCGTTTGGAATGCCAACCTGGATGCAGCCGAGAATGAAATCGACAAGCTTATCGATATGCTCTATATGTTCAGCGAGGTGGCTCCGGCCAGCATGGGCATGGACAAGAACGGCGTTGCCGAGTCCGGCCGGGCGCTTAAGTTCCGCATGATTGCCACGATCCGCAAACGCAACCGCAAAATGCGCTATTACGACATGGCGCTCAAATACCTGCTTTTGACGGCCCAGGAGCTTGCACTGGCCCACGGCGTGTCCGTGGAGGGCATAAAGGCTGCGGAGGCCGAGAAGCCCACCATTAAGTGGAATGACCGCATTATCAACGACGAGGTGGAGGCTGTGGATATTGCTACCGCTCGAATCGACAACGGCACTATGAGCCGCGCCGATGCGATTGCTGACCTGGACCACATTAGCCCCGACGACGCAAAGAAAAAGGTCAAAGAGATTGACGAGGAAAGCGCTCCGGCTGTTGAGCCGCCCAGCAATAACGTAAATGGGAACGGCACCGGCGGTACCCCGCCGCCCGCTCAAAACGAGCCCGGAAACGATCCGAACGCCGCAGGGAGGTAGTCTATGGCTGACCGCGGCCCTGTAAAGGTACGAGAGGGTTCAATCGACGAGCTGGTCCGGCTCTATTTGCGCGTTTATAAGAACATTGTCCGGGACATTACCAAATCGACCGAGGCCGGCAAAATCCAAAAGGCCCGGGTCATGGCCCGCATAAATGCCGAGCTCACGGCGCTGGGCGTGGATGTCCAGGCTTGGGTTGAGAAAGAAATCCCGCTGTATTACCTGGATGGCGCCAACGTGGCGGTCCAGGACTTACGCGCTTTGGGCGTGGATGTCAGTAAAACGTCAAACTTCGCTGTTATAAACCGGGAGGCTATAAAGGCCCTTACGGACGAGACGGCGCTTAATTTTGCCCAGGGTATAACTGCCATTTCGCGCAATGCCCGCCGGATCCTGGACGATACGCTTAAGCGCCAGCTGAACCTGATTATTGCCGAGGGCAAGCTTACTGGTGCTACCCGCAAAGAAATCAGCCGGGCGCTGCAGTTCCGGCTGCAGGAGGAGGGCATTGATTCGATCCGCGATCGCGCCGGGCGTAATTGGTCATTTGAAAACTACACGCGTATGCTGGCCCGCACAAAGGCCGTGGAGGCCCGCAACCAGGGCCTGGTTAATCGTATGCTGGGCTCCGGCTATGATTTGGTCCAGGTTACCAACCACCGGACCGACCACCGGGAGTGCGCGGTGTGGGAGGGCAAGGTCCTGTCTATGACTGGCCAAACACCGAAAGGCACCAAGCTGCCGGGCGGGTTCGTGGTGGCCGGCACTGTGGAAGAGGCCCGGGCTGCTGGACTGTTCCACCCTAACTGTAAGCACGCCATTAATGTCCTGGTCCCTGAGTTGGCGGCCAAAACAAAAGCCTACGACAATCCGTTCAATCAGAGGTAGCTATTGACTTGTGTATAACCTGTGGACAATAATTGCTTGTGTTAATAAGTGGTAATCCATAGCGGAAACGAGACCGCGTTAAAAACGGAAGGAGTTTTAAATGCCCGACGCACCTACACAAAATGGCAACCCTAATCCTGGCGATGGCGGCACCCCACCCAATGGCGGCGGTGACGGCAGCGGCAACGGTGGATCCGGAAACGGCACCCCGCCGGCCAATAACGGCAGCCCGAGCTCGCAAGCGGTGGACCTCAAAGCTCTACCGGCGGACCAGCTGAACCAGGTACTCGAGAACCCTGCTTTATGGCAGCACCCTCGCATCAAGGAATTGGTCGAGGCCCAGCGTACCCTCAAAAAGTCGCAGGAGGAAGCTGAAAAGCAGACAGAGGCCCAGCTCAAAGAGCAGAAAAAGTTCGAAGAGCTGTCTGTTAAGCAAGCGGACACGATCGCGCAGCTTACGGCCAAACTCGAGACAGGCACTATCAACCAGGCGATCACTAACAAGTTGTCGCCGCTCGGCGTAGTTGACCTGGAGGGTGCTCTCGCACTAATTGATCGCTCCGGCATCAAAGTGGACGAGAATGGCCAGGTGTCAGGCGTGGATGAAGCAATAGAAGCTCTCAAAACGGGTAAGGCTTACTTATTCAACACCGGGGGAGGTAATAATCCACAAGTTGGAACCCCATCGAATCCCGGCAACGGGACAGGCACAGGCGGACCGGCCAAATTCAAACGGTCGCAGCTCCGGGACAATGCTTTTTATCAAGCGAACCGGGACGAAATCCTGAAAGCCCAAGCGGCTGGCCTGATCGAAGACGACCTCTCTTAAATATAAATCGTTAATGCTCTTTAGAAAGGAGCCCACGCTATGGATACTGGTCCAATGACCACAACCCAGAACGCTGTCTGGATTCCAGAAGTGATCGCCAACGAAGCCATCGGCCGACTTGGTGCTTACTTGCAGCTTGGCGCGACGGTTTCTAAGGATAGCGAATTGAATCCGGTCCGGGTTGGCCAGGTTCTCTCTATCCCACGCCGCGGCACAATTGTTGCACAGCAAAAAGCCCAGGGTACGGCAACTTCCGTTCAGCGCCCAGCCGCTGACGATGTCCAAGTGACAGTCGACCAACACTGGTATGTAAAATTGCTGGAGGAAGATTTCACCCGATCGTTACAGACCGGCTCTGTGCTCCCTGGTTATGTCGAAGACGCGGTGATCGTTCTCGCTGAAAAAATCGAGACTCACCTTACCGGAAACTTCGACGAGTTCGATAATATCGACTTTACTTCCGGTGGATCGGATACGGCTCTCAAGGCACTTGGCCGCGTTCGTGCTCGAATGGTTAAAAATAAAGTGCCACGCTTGGCCACTAAGTACGGCTACATAAGTCCTGACTTTATGCAGCTGCTTGGTGACGACGAGGCGTTCATTGATCCGAAATTAATCCCTAATAACCAGGCGCTTGTTGATGGCGCTGTCGGTAGGGCTCGTGGTTTCGACATCTTTGAGGGTCAGCTGGTACCGACCAGCGGTTCCCCAGCCTGGGATCAGAACTTCTTCTACACGAGGAATGCTCTTGTCCTGGCTAGCCGTCCGTTGCTACAGCCTGGCAACGAGCTTGGTGTTCAGTCTACTTCGGTTCAGTCCGATGCTGGCATCGCACTTCGATTGGTCCGTTACTACGATGGTGATGAAATGGGCGTAGTTGTCCAGCTCGACACCGTGTTTGGTTCCGGCGTCAACGACGAGCGACAAGGTTTCGTACTCGAGTCTAAGTAGCCCGGCGCTACTCGGAAGCTCTCACAGAACGGGCCCCTTTGCGAGGGGGCCTGTTCGCTTTTTAGGGGGTTTGTCAAGTCTTGACCCGCATTCCGTTGCCTATGCTATGCTGGTTATGTTTCGCAAGAAACAACCTACATATGACTATCAAACAACTCATCCCAGCGGTCATTTTCACGGCCGCGACATTGGTCCTAGCACCCGCTACTGCCAGTGCTCAGAGTTTTGGCGTAAATGCCGAAGCTCCGTTTTTCGATCTGTTAAATGAACGCATCCCGGGGCTCACGGTCCTGGAGGTGCAGCGCGAGCCGGTGATCCCGGAACGGCCACCGGAACCCAAGCCGGAGCCGAAACCTGTGGAGCCTTTGCGCTACACGGTCCGGTCCGGCGACAACCTCACGGAAATTGCTGCCGCTCACAGCACTTCGTGGCTCCGTTTATGGAACAAAAACACCGAGCTCACTAATCCTGACCTGATATTCCCGGGGCAGGTCTTTTTAATTCCGGACAATGCCGAAAAATTGGAGGATCGGCCGGTCCCACAGCCAGTCATTGAAAAATTGGCACCCGCTGCGGCCACACGGGGCCCTGTGGCGGGCAATACATACTCATATGGGTATTGCACCTGGTATGTTAAAAATCGCCGCCCTGACCTGCCGAATAATCTCGGAAACGCAAACACCTGGTATGCCCGGGCCGCTGCGCAGGGCTATGCGGTCGGATCCGAGCCGCGTGCCGGTGCTGTTGGAACCACAACGGCCGGGGACCTGGGCCATGTCGTTTTTGTCGAGCGTGTTAATGGTGACGGCACCATTGTGATCTCGGAATACAATTACAGCGCCTGGAACACTTACAACAGCCGGACCGTTTCGGCATCCAGTTTCGTCTACATTTACTAAGCGTAACCATTGCCGCGCTCCATACCGGCGTGATATATTTTTGGTATGGAGGCGGCTAGACTCAAAATTCAAACTAATAAATGGGGCACCTTGCTAGCCGCCGGGTGCTCCATTTGTGTGTTGGAGTTTAAGCGGTGTTTTTAGTCAACCGATTCGGCCGGGTTGTCCAGGTGGACGACGAGGAGCTGGCCGACAAAAAAATAAAGTCAGGGCGTATGCGAGTGGCATCCGATACGGAAATTGCTCGCGCCCTGGCTGGCAAAGAGCTGGCCGCGTCTGCGGATCCTGGCAGTGTTTATTATTCAACGGTCCGGCAGTCCAGTGACGGCTATGGCATGAGCCGGGACCATGTCAAATACGAGCTGGCCGAGCTGGGCGTTAAATTGTCGGAGCAGTTCCACGAGCAAAAGGTCGGGCTGCTTTATAACTATCCGTACACGATTCTCTCTTTACGGAATGATGTGCGACTCTGCTATACGATGTTTGAGTCGGATAAAATCCCGGAGGACTGGCCTGATTTACTCAAGTCAGCCGAGGAAGTGATCGTACCGAGCAAGTGGTGTCATGATGTTTTCTTAAAAGCTGGCATTCCAAGCACCGTGGTCCCGCTGGGCTACGATTCTCACACCTTTACCTATGTGGACCGCCCGGTCCCGGTTGAGAATAACGAGCCGTTTGTGTTTATTCACTACGACAGTTTCAATATGCGCAAAGGGTTCCGGGAGGTGTTCGAGGCGTTCCGGCAGGAGTTTGATAAATCGGACAATGTGAAGCTGATCTTAAAAACTAACCGCGAGGCTGCGGCCATTCCGGTGGTCAAGTCGGAGTTCCCGAACATTGAAGTGATCCGCGGCGCGTTGCCGGCAGCCGAGCTTGCTGCGCTGCTCGGCCGGGCCAACTGTATGGTCTATCCGTCCCGGGGCGAGGGCTTTGGTATCACGCCGCTGGAGGCTATGGCTACCGGGCTCCCGGCGATCGTGCCTAATGCTCACGGCATTTCGGAGTATTTCAATTCCAACTATATGCTGGAGGTTGAGGTTGAGGGCAAATGCCCGGCGCTCAATGGCCGTTTTAAAAGTCAGGACATTGGCGACATGGTTGTTTGCAGCGTGGAGCACCTGCGCCAGCAAATGCGTTATGCGTTTAATAACCAGGCCGAAATGAAAGAGCTCGGGCGCCAGGCGGCTGAATATGCCAAAGGCTGGACCTATAAGCACACGGCTGAACGGCTCAAGGCTATCATTGAAAAATGGCAAAAAACGGAAGTAATTAAGCGGCAGGACTCAAAGTATCTGCAGGTGGAAAGGGTCTAATGAAAAAAAATCACTGGAAGTACCGATTTTTATTGTGGTATGCGAAGCGGATCCTGCGGGTCCCGATTATTGTTAATTTCACACCGGACCACATGGACGAGCTGTTTGGCGTTGGTTTCGCGTGGTCCCCGGAGGCTAGCCGCCGGATGCAGGGCAATGACAATCTCATTAAGCGCGTGCAGCAAGCCGAAACGGCTGCCGCCATTGGTATGAAAGGCCGCCGGGGCCGCCGGGTGGCTAATCGTGCCGCCAGGCGTGCTGCGGAGCGTGAGGCGCGGCGGTCATGAATGTTGCTTATCTCGGCCCATTAAAGGACTACTCCGGCTACGGCGAGGCCAATCGGCACTTTGTTGCTGCGTTGGATGCCGCCGGGGTGTATGTGATCCCGCAGCTGGTCAGCTATTCTGTGGAGTCCAGCGATTTCGGCAGCTTGGGTGCTCGCATTGATCCGCTCTATTCCCATGCCGGCAAGTACAAAATTAAAATCATGCATACGACCCCGAATGTTTTTAAGAAGCACCTGGAGCCTGGCAAGTATCATATTGCGCACTTTTTTTGGGAGACTGACCGGGTCCCGGATGATTTCGTGGAGGGGCTCAAGCTCTGCGACGAAATATGGACCGGCTCGGAGGCTAATGCGGCCGCTCTTAAATCCACAGGAGTGGACAAACCTGTGCATATTTTTCCCCAGGCTATTGAAACCGAGCGCGACTGGCCGGAGCCGTACCAAATCCCTGAGTTTGACGGTTACCTGTTTTATTCGATTTTTGAATGGACCGATCGGAAGAACCCGGCCGGGTTGCTCAATGCTTATTGGCGGGCATTCCAAAATGGCGAGAATGTCGGCTTGCTTATAAAAACCTATTTCAATGGCTTTAGTTCCGGATCCCGGCGCATGATCCGGCACCAAATTGAGGTTATTAAGCGCCGCAGCGGCCTGGATAAGTTCCCGCCGGTGTTTTTGTACCTGGACCTTATGGACCGGCGCCAGGTGATGCGGATCCACCAGTCCGGGCATTGCTATGTCAGCGCCCACCGCGGCGAGGGCTGGGGCGTGCCGCAGGTTGAGGCTGCATTAAATGGCAAGCCGTTTATTGCGACCGGCTATGGTGGCTGCCACGAGTATTTCACTGACGGCAAGGACGCTCTGCTTATTCCGTTTGATATGGTCCCGCTGCAGGGCATGGAACATTCGAGCCGTTGGTACACGGCCGAGCAAAAGTGGGCCGAACCTGACCTTGAGCAGTTAAGCGCAAAAATGCGCTGGTGTTTCGATAACCAGGGCAAGGCTCACAAGCTGGGCCTGGCCGCGCAGAAAACTGTCACAAACAAATTTAATTTCGAGGTGGTAGGCAAAGCTATGGCAGCTCGCCTGGCCGAGATTGAGAGGACATTATGAACCAGGAACGCACGCTCCGGGCCGTTGAGGGCCATTTAAGCCGCGCAAACCGGGCTATTCGTGAGGCACGCGATATTTTAGCCGGAAACGACACAGAACCCCGCCAGGAGGCTCCCAGGCGGTTTAGGCCGGTCAGTCCCGCCCGGGATGCTCGTTTTTACCCGCCAAACCCCGAGTTTATGAAACCGTCCCGCATGGCCGCTCGCGGCCGGCACGGATCCAGGAGGCGCCGATAATGTCAAAGCGTATTCTTTACATGAGCTGCCACGAGATTTTGGAGTATGACGAGCTCAAGCTATTTTCCGAGCTGGGCTATGAGTGCTACAGCCTGGGCGCGTACACGCAGCCGGGTGGCGAGGAGCACCGAAAGCGCCCACCGCTCAAATTGCCCTATAATCCGCACTTCATTGAATTGGCGCTGCAGTATGACCGGCGCAAAATGCACCCGGAAATGCTGGAGGGCATTGATATTGTGATCGTTATGCACACGCCGGGCTTTTTGACCCGGGCTGGTGGTGGTCCCGAGTCCTGGAACGAGGACCTGGAGGACGGCAACTGGCCGTTGTTCCGTGATTTCATTAAGCGCGGCGGCCGTGTGATTTGGCGCAGCATTGGCCAGTCTATTCCCCATGTGGAACGGCTCCTGGCACCGCTCCGGGCCGAGGGCCTGGAGGTGGTCCGGTATTCCCCAGCCGAGCAAACGATAAAAGATAACATTGGCACCGATGCCGTTATTCGTTTTTACAAGGATCCTGACGAGTTTGGCGGCTGGACCGGCGAAAGGCGCCAAGCGGTCAATTTCACGCAGTCATTAAAGGACCGCTCCCGGTTTACCGGCTATAAGCTAATCACAAAGGCATTTGAGGGCATTCCGGCCAAAGTCTACGGTCCCGGCAATGAAGATTTGGGCTTGCTGCACGGCGGGCTGCTTACCTGTTCGGAAATGCTGCAGACAATGCGCGAGGCGCGGGCGTTTTTGTACCACGGCACCTACCCGGCCAGCTATACGCTGTCATTCATTGAAGCCATGATGACCGGCATTCCGATCGTGGCGGTTGGTCCCAAGCACGGCAACAGCTTGGAAATGTTCCCGGACCAGCTTACTTATGAAGTCCCTAGTTTAATCGAGCACGGCGTGTCCGGGTTCGTTAGTGACGACCCCGAGCAGCTCCGCGAATATCTACAGCAGCTGCTGGGTGACCACCGGCTGGCCCGGTCTATTTCGGCATTCGGCCGTGCCCGGGCAATTGAATTGTTTGGAAAGGCAAAAATAAAAGCTCAATGGAAGGAGTATTTGGGATGATTTTGCAGGATTTTAAATTGTTTTATGAGTACATAAATGACGAGGACATGGAGCGCGATCGGGCGTTTTTGCGTAAGTGCCGCGCCGAGCGCCGGGCACTGCAGCGCTTTGTGGACGACATGGCTGTGCTTTGGTTCATGGTTAATCGGAGGGCGCACCGTGCTGCGGCCATCAAGCGGTAAGGTTTTAATTACCCCATACCTGCCGAGCCAGGCCCGGGCAGACGAGGTCAAGGCACGCTCCGGGCTGCTGTTGTCTAAGCCTACCAATTCCGGCGGCAGCTTTGAGGGTATTCCCAGCCAGGGTTATGTGCACGCACTGCACGAGGAATACACTGGCCCGCTGCAGGTCGGTGATCGCGTTGTTTTTAGCGAAAAAGCCCCGAAAGGCTTTAAGAATCCCGAGGATCCGGATCAGACTCTGTTTACCCTGGACCTGGAGCAAATAGTGGCAAAAATTGAGGAGGAATAAATGACACCGGATTTCAAGACTTTAGCGCAAAAATCACAGGCCAGCCAGGACTATTTCGAGCTGTGGAAGCTGCTCGAGCTCGTTTGGTTAATCCAGCCGCACAACATTGTCGAGATAGGAGTGGACCGCGGCTATTCATTAATGGCCTGGCACCAGGCGTTTCAGCTCAAGGACAATTACGACATTCTGATTGGCGTTGATACGACCCGGGATAATTTGGGCCCGGAAGTGATCGCGCTGGGGCTGCAAAACAATATCATTGAGGGCGATTCGCACAATTTGGATATTAAGCAGCAGGTCCTGGACCGTTTGGGTGATGAGCTGATTGATTTTCTGTTTATTGATGGCGACCACAGCTACGAGGGCGCTATGGCTGATTTTGAGCACTACGCGCCGCTGGTCCGGCCAGGCGGCATTATCGCGTTTCACGATATTATGCGCGATCCGGCTCGGGTCCCGCACCACGCCGGCGTTGATTGCCGCCGGGTGTTCGATGAGCTTAAAAAGCGCCACGCCAGTATTGAAATTTGGAACGGCTCGGCCGGCGATAACGGCCCGGGTATTGGAGTGCTATTTGTATGAGGGTGCTATGTGATTTTCATCACAGTTCCCTGCTCCGCTCGCTGGTCCTGTTATTTGAGGGCCGCCTGGGGATGCAGCTTTACCGGCCTATTGGCCTGGAGTGGTTCGAGGAGGGCTATTGGGCTATAAACGACCAGCTGGATACGGCCAAGCAGTTTTTGGAGCTCGACTCGCAGCCTGTCGATAAAACCCCGCCGCTTAATTTCCCGGACTGGCAGCACGCGGATGGGACCTACTCAATAATGGATCCGGGCGGCAAATCCAGCCACCGCGCGTGCACGCTTGAGTTTTTTAAGAACAACCAATTTGACTACATTATTGCCACAATTCCGGCCCATGTGCCGCTTTTTGAGCGTTTAATTGCACAATTTCAGCCAAAAGCGAAGCTAATTGTGCAAATGGGCAACAATTGGAATCTCGATAATTATGCCGGCTACAATGTCCTGGCATCGATCGCGCCGCAGCTCAGTCCTGCCAATACTTTGTTTTACCACCAGGAGTTTGATTTGCGGGTGTTTCACGACACGCCGGTCCAGCCGGTGCGCAAGGTTTATTCGTTTTTAAATATCATTCAGCATTCCGGGGTTGGCTGGAACGACTACTCGGATCTTAAGCGAATGATGGAGCGCCAGGGCTGGGAGTTCCGGGCCTACGGAGGCCAGTGCCCTGACGGCAATATGACCGGACCGCACGAGCTGGCCAGTAAAATGCGCGAGGCTGCTTTTATTTTTCATGTTAAACCGGGAGGGGACGGTTTCGGCCATATTATTCACAATGCTTATGCCGTTGGCCGGCCTATCATTACCCGCCCGAGCCACTACCGAGGCCAGCTGGCCGAGCAGCTGTTGGTCCCGGGCACTTTTATCGATTTGGACCGCTACGGCCGCTCTGAGGTCAAGAACATTCTTACCCGGCTTATGTACGATCCGGACGCGCTGGTGGAAATGGGCCGCCGGGCTGCACAGCGCTTTGACGAGGTGGTAGACTATCAAAAGGAAGCAGAGGAGGTCGCGGCATGGCTTGGCGGATTATAAGGGATATGATTTTATTCGGTGTTTTGGTCCTGTTGATTGTCGCTATGCTTATTGGCGCCGCCTGGGGCCTTTGGGTTTGTTTTTTTGCCTGGCAGCTTAGTGAATGGGCTCCGCTCGTTATTACCGCGTGTTCCGTGTTTTGGATAAGCGTTGGAGGCTTGCTATGGCTGCGAAGTTCAGTAAAACGAAGCTAGGCTGCAAGATTATTGATATTCAGCCCGATAAAATGCACCCGGGCCGGATGCTGGTTTCGGTCCAGTTCGATGATGGCGACAAGGAGCTTGGGCCCTGGCACCAGGCGTTTAGCGTGATCCCGGACAAAGTGCTATCTGTGGATGATTTTTTGACCTACCTTTACAAAATGGAAATTGCCCGCCCGGTCGATCCTTACGAAAATCTAAAGGCTGCCATGCAGGAGGGCGAGACATTCGTGCTTAATCTCACTGCAAGGGTTGAGCCGGAGGAGTAAAGTTTATAGAATGGTAACCATGAGCATACTCACATTAATTGGCCACATTGCAGGCGCCCTCGGGTTTGTTGCAACACTGGTAGCGGCCGTGGTGGTCGTTCGCTCCAGCGCCACAAAACAAACCATCGTTTCACAAAAAGAGCTGATTGATACGCTGATCGCCGGCAAGGAAGAGCAAAAGGGCCAAATTGCTGATCTGCATTCCAAGTATAACGAATCGACAAAGGCTATTGCCGCGCTCCAGCGCCAGGTCGATATTCTGAAAAACATCCCGCTCAAAGAAATCTCGGGCGATTTATCGGCCATTACCAAAGAAATGCGGGGGATCGCTAATACCCAGCACCAAATCGTGCAAATCCTGAAAAACGGCGGCAACGCTAAATAGTGATATAATCGGCTTATGCGATTGCCAAACATCACAGGCTACTTCCAAGCCGCGAGAGGCAACTACCAGCCAGGGCGCGGCCGGCCTATCCGGTGCTTTACGGTCCACCATTCAGCCGGCTGGGAACAGACTTTGCGTTATCTTTGGGGTGATCCGGCTCGGGGAGGCTCGAGCACTTTTTATGTTTCCGGATCCGTCCGGGAGCAATATGTTGATACTGACGACACGCCATACACGAACGGCAACTGGCCGTCCAACCAGGAATCGCTTACTTGCGAGGTCCGGGGCGACTGGCGCGGCTATTATGACCAGGCAACGCTCAATAATCTCACGGAGGTTATGTACCAGTGCCTGAAAATTTGGCCGGGGCTGGTGCTCACATTCCACCAGGATGTTTCGGACAAGTTCACGCTTTGCCCTGCTGATCTTAAGCATAAAGGCTACGCTGCAGCGTGCTGGGCCAACGCAAAGGCTCGCATTGCCAAAGAAAACGCTCCGGCCCCTACCCCGCCGCCATCAAAAATCAGTTATCAGAAAATCGCGCCGAAGCGGATCCGTCTTATTCGGACCGCAAACCTTTGGGATTTCAATTTCAGCGACTGGTCAAAGGCAAAAGCCGTCAAGACTTATGGCGCCGGCGAGCTAATCGACGTGGTGGCGATCGCTACCAATGCCCTGGGCGGCAAATACTACATGACTGCTTATTCGTATAATGAGGGCGCGATCCGCGCTACCAATGGTTTCAATACCGTGGACTGCGAGGACTGGAAGCCTACCCCAACGCAGCCCGCTCCGGCTCCCAAGCCTACTTGGGTCCCTATGGATAACCCGCGCACTATGGTTGCTGCAGTCGATTTGCGGATCTTTGACTTGGATGCCCGGGCGCCAGTTGGCGACACCATAAAGGCCGGCACCGAGATTGCCCTGGTTGATAAAATCACGGACACGGACGGCAAGGTTTACCTGCGCTCGAAGTGGTCCCACGACAATAAGAAAAACTACGGCATCCTGGCCAACCAGGTTACGGATGTTAAACCTACCCCGCCCGAGCCGATCCCGCCGAAGCCGATTGACACGGATCCTACCAAGCCTGGCGCTGGGGATGTTGAAACTCGTTTGAACGCATTGGAGCGATTGGTCAAGGCTATCGCTGATTTCTTAAAAGCTAAGTTTGGATTTGGAGGTTAGTTATGTTTGGTGATGTTGGTACTTCAATTGTGCGCACGGTGGTCCCGATCGTGGCCGGCGCTATCATTACTTTTTTTGCGAGCAAGGGCATTACCTTTGACGAGCAGTTCACGGCCAGCCTGTACACGGTGCTGCAGGGCCTGTTTACCGGACTGTACTACATAGTTGTTCGGTTGCTTGAGACCCGGTTCCCGCGCTTTGGCTGGTTACTCGGGTCCCCGAAGAAGCCTGAGTATAGCGACCCCGGTCACTAGACCGTTCTACCCTGTTAGCAAACCCCTTCCCCGACCCCTTCCCCGGCTCATTTTCTTGCAATTTTAGCGAAAATGTTACGACCCCTGTATAGTTCTACTTTTGTTCGCTCCCCTGCCCCGCTACAATTTTGACAAAAAAGCAAACGACCCCTGTATAAATTTTTTCTTGGCAAAATCATGGTGGAGCGGGGGAGTGGTCCCTTACGCGTGAGCGGCCTAAGTTAGAAAGGCAATAGACAAACCGAAACCAACTTTGATATTTTTGTGAAGTTAGTCCGATGATTCCGCGCCGGAATACACCTCGATTGAGAGGCGGACCCGACAGGGAGGCGCAGCGCTCCAGGATAATGCACCCGCAAAGCCTGGGCCGGACGCAAATCCACAGACCCGCTAATTCTGGAATAGCGGGTCTATTTGTTTGTGCGCTATAATTGGCTTATGTTAAGGCGCCACTATATTGAAACCACTGACGTTTCGGGCTCTACTGAAGCCCAGGTCGCTCTTGCTGAATCGTTAATCGACGACTACGTTGGCTACCAGCCCAAGTGGCTGGAAACGATCCGGCACGGCAAAGTTACCGGCGCGGTTGGCGCTGTGATTTATGACACAAATACCGATTCCCATTTGGATGTTTCGGACAACACTTATGACAAATGCGTTATTGAAATAATTGGCGGGGCTGGCGTTGGTCAGCGCCGGGTCCTGAATGACAGCGATAAGTCGGACAAGTCGGTCACGTTTGCCGGCTCGGCTTTTAATCCGGCCCTGGACTCTACCAGCGTGTTTAAGATTTACCAGCTGGCCAAGTTCCCGCGGCGCCAGGACGCTTATGTCAAAGACGACGTTATTTACAAGGCTATCCCGGAAGCGGTCCGGGAGGCTTGCATTGCCCAGGTTGAGTTCATTATTGAAATGGGAGCCGACTACTTTGAGGGCGACGATTCGGAAATGGACAGCGAACGCATTGGCAATTACTCATACTCGCGTGGCGGTGGATCCGGCGGGCAGAGCGCTTTGGTCAAGATGATTGCACCCCGCGCCCGGGTTTTGCTGCGCGGCATCAAGAATCGGACCGGGCGACTGCTTGCGGAGGATTCTACTCATGGCATTTAATTCCCTGCTCCGGCAAACTATCAGCGTTAAAAATCCCAGCGGGTCCCGGGACCTGCACGCAAAAACGGCCCTGGGCGCCGCAACCGAGCACCGGGCTCGTTTTGAGCGGACCTACAAAACCATTGTCACGGCCGAGCGGGAGCGGGAGCCTATTCACGGCATTATCTTTACTAAGTCGGACGCTACGATTGAAATTGGCGCCCAGGTTACCTACTCGGGCGAGGTTTACCGCGTTATGCAGCGCGACGATGTGGTTGGCAAAAACGGATCCGTGCACCACTACGAGTTTTTGGTCCAGTTATGGAGTTGGTCATGATATTAGCTACTGCAAACACAAAGGGCGTGACCCTGGAGCTCGACAATTTCGTCAAAGCTGTGGACCGGGGTGTTCCGAAAGGTCTTATGGACGTGGCCGTTGAAGTGCTGCGCTTGAGCCAGTTCGAGGTTCCGCATGACGAGGGAACGCTACAAAACTCCGGCACGGCCGAGGAGGTAGCGGGATCCGTTGTGGTCGGTTATCATACGAAATATGCCGCCCGGCTGCATGAGCACCCGGAGTATCGTTTCCAAAAGGGCCGCAAGGGCAAGTACCTGGAGGATCCGATCCGGCGTAATGAAGACGTGCTGGGGCTGGTGTTCGGCCGCAGCGTGCAGACAAGGTTGTTTTAAATGTTGGATTTTTTGGACGAAATTGCGCAGCACCTGGAGGACGAGTCGGTTGGTACGACCGGCACGGACATATTCGTTAATAAGCAGCCGGCTGATGTCGACAATTGTGTTTGTTTGTTTGGGCTCCCGGGCAACACGCTTACCACGTCCCGGGACGTGCCTGGGCTTGTTTTCCCGCGGTTCCAGGCGATTATTCGCAACACGGACTATAATGATGCGGCTGATAAATTTCAGGCCGTTAGAACGGCTCTGCATGGCTTAATTGGCCAAATCCTGCCGGCCGGCGTGGATGTGGACACAGAACCGTATATTCGCGTGCTGCGCTGCCACGCGGAGCAGGAGGGCGGCCCGATCGGCGAGGACGACAAGGGCAGGGCAGAGTTCAGCATTAATTTTGCCGCCGAGTATCATCACTATGAAGCAGCCGCATAATTCCCGGGAGGTCCACGAGCACGAGTCCGGCGTTATGATGCCAAAGACGGACGAAAAGGGTCGGATCTACCGCGAGGTCCGGTGTCCGAATTGCCGGGCTTTTATTTGCGACGAGTACATTCGGGTTGGCCGTATTAGGTTTAAGTGTTTTAGGTGCGGTAGAATAATAATCATGGAGTTCAAGCCGTATCGGTCGAAGCGGCCCGAGGCTCCTGGTAATAGCAAATTAAAAGAGGAATCAGCGAATGAGTGACATTCTCAATGTACCTTTAGGGGTCTGCGATGTTTATGTTGGCGGTCGCCATGTCGGTCACACGATTGGCGGTGTCGAGGTCGTTTATAGCCCCGAGTACCATGAGACTAAGGTGGATGCTTATGCTGGTGTTGCGGAGCGGTGGTTAATCGGTGAAAATCTGATGGCCAAAGTTCCAATGGCAGAGGCAACTCTGACTAACATCAAGGAAGCCATCACACACGCTACTTCAGGCGGGGATTATGTTTCGATCGGCTCAAAGGCCGGCAAACGCTCCAGCCCAGCTGCAGAAACGGTGCGCTTGCACCCGATCGCGAATGCAGCCGACGATCTTAGCGATGATGTGACAATCTACAAGGCTCATGTTACTAACGAAATCACGCTGCTGTTCAAGAATGACGGTGAGCGAATCATTGAGGCTGAGTTTAGCGGCTTGGTCGACGAGTCCCGAACAGACGGCAATTTGCTTGGTCTGATTGGCGATTCTCTATAAATTAATTTGGCACCGAGGGATGAATATGCCCCGCCAGGAGTTTCTAATGAATAAAACTATCGAGGTTACAACCGAAGCCGGACCAGTGGTGGTCCGAAAATTAGCGCTAAATGACTATGCCGAGCTTTTGCGGGCGCTTAAAAAATTACCACAAGAATTCGGCAAATTTATTGAGGGCAATGATGCGGAGCAGCTCAAGCAAACTGACACGCTCTACACGGCCATTCCGGATATTATCGCAACGGCCATTCCGGAGTTCTGTGCGGTCCTGGCCACCGTTACCGACAAAGACGCAGAGTTTATTGGTCAGCTGGACCTGGCTGATGCAATCGACATCCTGGTTGCTGCGCTGCAGCTTAATGACTACGGCAGGATTATCGCATCTGTAAAAAAAATTATGGCTCTGAAACCACAGCCAGTGGAAGCAGAAGTGGTCAACGAGCCGAAGAGCTAGACCCCGAGGATTGGCTCTGGTCCGTGGTCGATGTGCTGGCATCGGAGTACGGCTGGACAAAGGACTATATTTTATACGAGGTTTACCCTATCGAATATATTCTGCTTATGCCGCATTTCGTGGATCGTAAAAAGCAGAATTTTATTGACCAGCTGCAAATTGCTATCATGACCGATTCAATGGTTGATGATAAGGCCCGGGCCCAATCGCTCAATGCACTGGACCAAATGCGCGAGGACTCCGCGACCGGCCAGCCGCCCGCCCGCGACTTTGATCGCTCCAAGTTTGAAGCGCTCCGCAAAAAAATGGGAGCCAAGAAAGGCAAGGCTCCGAAGCGTGTCTAGTGATATGATTTAGTTATGGCTGGCTTTAATTTAGGCGATGTATTCGTAACATTCAAGGCAAAGACTGAGGACCTGCAGTCCGGTGTTCAGCGTGTGAAGCAAATGACCGGGGATGTTGAAAAGGCAGTCAATAAAACTAGTTTTAAGGATTTTTCGCGCCAGGCATCTGATTCGTTCGGATCCGTGGCCAACGCAATACAGGGTGTTGTTACAAAGGTGGCGCTGTTCGCAGCGTCTAGCTCGCTTGGTATTGGCACCTTTATTAAGTCGGCTGCGGACCTGCAGCAAACTAGCAAATCGTTCGAGGTCCTTACTGGCAATGTAAAAGTGGCCAATGGCTTATTTGCGCAGCTGGCAAAATATGCAAACACGACGCCGTTCGAGTTCCCGCAAATAGCAAAGGCCGGCCAGCTATTGCTCGGGTTCGGTATTGAAGCGGACAAGGTCTTTGGCCATGTGCAAATGCTGGGCGATATTGCCGCCGCTACTGGCGCTGACTTCGAGAGTTTGGCACTGGTGTTCGGTCAGGTTAATGCGACCGGGCGTTTGATGGGCCAGGACGCGCTGCAGCTTATCAACAACAAGGTACCGATTACCACTATTTTAGCCAAGAAGCTGGGCATCTCAGTCCAGGAGGTCAAGAAACAAATGGAGGCCGGCGCGATCTCGACTGATTTATTCAACGAGGCGCTCACTGAAACCACGCAAAAGGGTGGCTTTGCGTTCCAGGGTACCGAAGTCCTGGCACAGTCGCTCAATGGCCGGTTGTCTACATTAAAGGACACGGTCCTGGAGTTTGGCCGCAACCTGATTGGCGTTAAGGTCGACCCGGAGCTTGGGCTGGTGGTGGAGCCGGGCGGTATTTTCGATCGCTTTAGTACGCTGGTTCCGAAAATTACGGCCGGCCTGGAGGATCTCGCACCAAAGGTCAAGAAGGGCTTTGATTTCATAATGCGCAACGGCGAAACCATTAAGCAGGTGCTCATTGGCCTGGGCGCCGCATTCGTGGCCGCTAAAGTGGCCTCCATTGGCTTTGCGATCGCGGCCGCAGCAAACCCGGTTACTCTGATTGCTGCCGCCATTGTGGCCCTTATTGGCGTGCTGGTATTTTTACAGCAAAAGTTCGACTGGATTGGCAAAACCCTGGAGTTTCTGAAGCCGTATTGGGACGGCCTGGTGGACGTATTCAACAACTACATTAAGCCCTCGCTCGAGGCCCTGGCCAAATCGTTTGTTGAGCAGCTGTGGCCGGCACTGATGCAGATTTGGGATGCCGTGAAGCGGCTGTGGGATGCGCTCAACCCGGGTCTTATGACAGCCATCAAAATAATCGCCGGCATTATTGGGGCGCTTTGGGTAGCTCAAATTTGGCTGGTTATAAATGTGTTTAATGTTTTGGTCAATGTCATTTCCGGCGTGATTAGCTTTATCTCTAATCTCATTAAGTGGATTGCTAACCTGATCCAGTGGTACGGCAACCTATGGGGTGTCGCTATAAATGTCGCAAAGGGCATCATGGACTGGTTCGGCAAAATTCCGGGCAAGGTTGGCGATGTGGTCAATTCCGTGGTCGGCTGGTTCAAGGGACTGCCAGGCCGCATTGGTGACGCTATGAGTGCCATTGGCGATAAAGTCACGGCTCCGTTTAAGTGGGCATTCAATAAGGTGGCCGATTTTTGGAACAGCACTGTTGGCAAGCTTAAGTTCAAGGCTCCCGATTGGGTTCCCGGGCTTGGTGGCAAGGGCTGGGAGATGCCGCAGCTGCCGAAGCTGGCGCTTGGTACTCCAAACTGGCGCGGCGGTTTTGTTGGTATGAACGAGTTCGGTCCCGAGACGGCCGTGCTGCCGCGCGGCACCCGAGTTATTACGGCTGATCAAACTCGCAGGTCGGAGCAGGGCGGGGGAGGCGACATTTACCACATCCACCTCAATGGCGCATTTGCCCGGTCCGAGTCAGAGCTCGCGGATCTTATCGAGGGCGGTATTCAGGCCCTTGATCGTCGCCGGGCTGGCGCCGGTAAGCCACAACTATTGGGAGGTACCACATGAGGTTAATCAGCACGTCGCGCACCGTTGAGCTGCCTAATTATGCCAGAGACGGCTATCAGAAGCTGCTCACTCCTAACACGGCAAAAAACATCACGCTGTCCGGCAAGCTCTATGTCGACTTTTTCAATAACCGGGCCGGGCACAAATTTACGTTCGACGCTATCACAGCCGCTCAGTACGCGGATCTGCGGGCCATTTGGCAGGACCAGTTCACTAACGAGGAGTTTTTGACCTTTGACCCGACCGGGCTATCCGGCGATTACGAGCAGGTCTTTTTAAACCTACCGCCCGAGAGCAATATCGTTTGGGATCAGCAAGCGGTACTTGGGCTGGTGATCACACTGGAGCCCGAAGATGCAATTAGTTAGTACGCAGTTTACCCAGCGCACCAGCAAATCCGTCCGGCCGATCAGCTGGAAGGTGCTCATTAGCTGGGACAAGGCTTATGACGCAGCTGTTGATTTTTTCACAATTGAGGGCAGCAGCATTGGCGGCACTGACATCATTAAAGGCGACGGCTCTGTGGTCCAGGAGTGGGACAAATATGCTTTTGAGGATTACTCCGAGCGGGTTCTGTCGGTTGAGGTAAACCGCGAGGGTGATCCGCCTGTCAGCCCGATTACATTGGCCACGGCCACCGTGGTGCTCGATAACCACGACGACATTTTTACGCCCGGCAATGCATCCAGCCCGCTTGCCGGTTATTTGCTATCCCGACGTCCAATCCGCATTAACCTGGGCTTTGGGGTTGAAACCATTCCGAAATTTGTCGGTATTACGACTGGCAAACCGGTGGTGGACGAAAAAGCTAAAACCATCACGCTGCAGTGCATCGATTTCTTAAATGCCATTATGAACATCCCACTTGATGAGGAGCTCATGTACGTCGATTACCGGACCGACGAAATTGTCAGCGCGCTGCTGCAGACCGGCGGCCTGGATCCGAGCCAGTTCGATCTTGATTATGGCTCGGTAATTATTCCGTTTGCCTATTTTAAGAAAGGTTCCAAGCTGGGCGACGGCTTGCACGACGTGGTTGAGGCCGAGCTCGGCAACCTGAGCATGCTGGAGGATGGCACGCCGCGATTCTTAAACCGCGCCAGCTACGCCAATAACGTCAGCGTGTGGGATTTCGATAAGGACAACGTGATCGAAAAGAAAGCCCTGGGGACCAGCACCGTCATTAATGTTGTGGAGGTGTTCAGTAAGGCTCGGGAGGTCCAGGCCAAGCAGAAACTATGGGAGTCGAGCACCGAGATTGTCTTGGCCAAGTCCGGCGACACGGAAGTGTTCATTGATTTTAAGGATGAGTATGGCGAGCTGCCGGTCACGACTGCCGATGATCCTGATTATGTCAGTAGCGCCACCACCTCACTTTATGCCACCAACGAAACTCGGGACGGCACCGGCAATACCTACCAAGCGAGCATATCTTTGAGTAGCTCGAGCCTATTCTCTACCGGCATGAAGCTGGTGTTTACGAACGCCGCCGCGGTTGATGTTTACCTGACGCGGCTGGAAGTTTGGGGCACTCCGGCAAAAGTCGCCAACGACATCTACATCCGCGAAACCGACGCAGCCAGCATTGGTACAAAGGACGCCTACGAAGAGCGGCCGCTCAGTCCACCCATTACAAACGATCTTATCCAAGATGAGGTTGCAGCTACCTCAATTGCCAAAATTGTGATTGCGGACCGGGCGGAGGACGACGACCAGCAGGAGATGATTGTCAAAGGCGTGCCGCAGCTGCAGATCGGCGACGTGATCACGTATTCGGATGAGAACGTGGCGGGCGAAACATATTTTGTCACGCGCATTAATGATATTATTAACTCAAGCGGGTACCGACAGCTCCTGCGGGTCACAAAGAGGACGATTCACGAATACTTTGCGATCGCCATCAGCTCACTCGGCGGCTCGGACGAATTAGCACCATAAAGGGGAACAGATGCAGGTAAACCAATCAGTCGCACAAGGCATGCTCCGGAACATCAGTGATCCGGCATTGCGTGAGACTTACGGCAATATCTTAAGCGGCAAGTACCGCTTTTTGGTGTACTGCCTAAACCCTGGCACTAATCCCGAAACCGGCAAACCATTCCATAAGGCTGGAGCTCTGATCGGCTATGTTACCAAAACCAACAAAGTTATTGATAACCCAACACAAAATAAAGCCGGGCTGCCGGTTGCAGGTATTGAGACATCTCGTGATCGTTTTGACGGTCGCAAGGGGTTCCGATGCTACTGCGGCAACTGGTCTATCCAGTGCGACGAAGAGAAAGGCGTGCTTAAAACTAGCCGTTTCCCTCAGCCACCATCGCAGGACGATCTGTTTAAGATCCACGAAAACCTGCAAAAATCTGGTAAGGGCCCGCTGCAGTTCATTAATGGGCGCGCCGAGTATGACGGCTTTGCTCTAGAGGAGGCACAGTCATGAGTTTTCACGCAGGTCAATCATTTACCTTTGGCGAGACGCCATCCGCTACCAAGTGGAACTATTTGTGGGAGAACGATTACGCGCTGGCCGACGGCACCGGCATTTCTGACAACGCCATTGATTCCAGGCACTATGTGGCCGGATCGGTCGATTATGAGCATCTGGGGAGTGATGTCGGTGGTTATCAGGTGCTCTACGACTCGGGCGAGCAGGTCGGCACTTCAACTTCAATGTCAAGCGGAACAATAACCGCAAAAAATTTATTGAGAATTTTTGCATGGGTACTGCCTTCAGGCGGCACATTGAATGTAGGCTTGCGGTTCAATAACGACTCAGGCAAAAATTACGCAGAGGTGGGAGCAGGTAGCACTGCTCAGTGTAACATGCGGACTGTTATTGATGCTAACAATGTCTATACAGAGGTGGGAGTCTATAATACTGCAGCACAAGAAAAATTACTTCGACTTCATAGCGTCGAACGCTCCGCTGCTGGTGCTGCCAATGCTCCGACTCAAAAATCCACTTCTTTAAAGTGGGCCAACGCTTCTTCTGCAATTACAAGGGTGGATGTTGTAGACACTGGAGGCACTGGCGATATAGGAGCAGGATCACGCTTGCTTGTGCTTGGAAAGTAGGCCGACAATGGGATCTCAGGATCTTGCTCTTCGCAAAACTGCCATTCCATACTATGCGAATGTGTGGGGCTACAACCGCAGTCAGGACTCTGATCAAGACATCAGCTCATCATCGAACATCGGTGATCTGGTCAATCTGATCCCGGCATCCTACTCCGGAGCTGGCACAATCGCTGCTGTCAATCCGATCCGAGTGCTACAACCGCAGTATGGTGACTTTGTTGAGGCGAATCTGACGCTGGCTTTTTCTTTGGCCAGTGCTGAAGGAGCTCGAGAATTCCGGGTGGCGATCGGCAAATTCGCCAGCCGCTATACCGCAGAGACTTCCTACACTGACGCATACATTGAGGCCAGCCATCGAAAGATAACTGGCCGGGACGAGCCATTTGATATTGCTCCGGCCGGATCGCTGTCGATTCCGAGACTCAACCTCTATCCGGGCATGTACCACAGGGGTGATACTGAATTCAGAGACGATGCATTTGTGGTCCTGCTGTGCTTTGATCAAGCTCCGAGCAAGGGCAGCGGCTACACCTTCACGAAATTCGAAGTGAATTGCACGATGCAGATGGGGCTGAGCTGATGGGTACTCGAGATCAACAAGATCAAGGCTATCCGAGAAGCCTCCAGAAGAAGGACTGGGCTCTATACCGCTATTGCGGTGGTGCTGGCGGCGGCGATTGCCCGGTGGTCCAGAACAATACACATGTCAGTTTTGCCATAGATGTGAATCCATTTCTGGTCCGCAACCGCTCGCTGCTGCTGCGGAATCCGGAGTTTTTCGGGATCGTACTATACGAAGATCTCGGAGTCTCAGGGCTTTGCTCACACAGCTACGATGTCAATTCACCGCAGGACTGGTATCTGGGCTTTGATGCTGACAACACCATGACCGATGCTGAAGTGATCGCCGAAAATCTGCTGCAGGACAATCTGACTCCTCCATTTGACATTGAAGTGTCGGCCCGGAATTTGCCGCAGCCAACTGATCCAAACTGGGATGATAAGATATGGGTACACATTGTCTGGACAGATCCGCTCTATGTGTCGGATCGACTTTTTGAGGACGATACGCAATATCTGAGAGTCGTGCAACATAATTACGATGTGAGGCAATAGCATGGGGAATCAAAGCAAACTTCAAGCCTATCCATACTCGCTGCGAACTGTGGCCATGAAGGACACGCAGATCTGCGGCTATCGCTTTATGCTCTATATGCTGCCGCCGAAAGGGGCTCTGACGATCGAACGGCTGTACACGCATTTTGTGCTGCAATTTGCTTCCGGCGTGGCGGTGGCCGATCGCTACATTCAATCGATCGGCATCGTCGATGAAATTCCGCTGCTGATCGGGACTGATGCAAACTATCAGCGACGAGAGACACTCAATGTGCAAGCCGACTCGAATCGCCGCATCGACATCAGCATGGACCTGACGCATCTTCTCAACAAGGACAATGTGGCCTATGAGGAGGGCGGCTTTGATCCGGCCGCTGACGAGGGATTCACCTTCGTCGAAGTGGTCTTGTCACCGAACCTGAACGAGAGCAACGCAAATTATTTGAATGTAGGAGATATTGAATTATGGAAGATCGACGGCCTATTCACTACCACAGGAATACGCTGAGAGTGCCGAAGCTCGGCACGAAGAGCAGGCACAAGCTCCGCAAGAAGCCGCTGGATATTGCTATGCCCGAAGCGAAAGTACCGCAGGACATTTCACCAAAGATCTGCTCGACACTTGAATGTCCGAGATGCGATGCTGTGCAGCGATATTACAGGGCCACATGCTATCGATGCCGGGCGTGCTTCTACTGTGGACTGGTCGGCGGCAGTGCCTTCCAGTGCCATTTATGCGGCAATCACATCCCTCCAGAGGATCGAGAGACCAGGACACCAGAGACTATCAGGATTGCCTAATTGTGGCACAATAAGTATAGAGATGGAAGATAAGCATTAAGTGTTTTTATCTATGAGGGAGCAACAAGAACAAATGGCAAAAACGGAGCTGGAGAGGCTTGTGGCAGTAGAAACAAAGATGGACACAGTGATCGAAGGAGTGAAAGACCTACAGCACAAATTCGACCAAATGATGCCAACTGTTGTGAACCACACTCAATTCTCTGAATTCAAGGAAGCGACCTCTATTGAGCTTGCTGAATTGAAGAAGGAATTCGAGAAGGTCAAACTGAAGAACTCAGTGACAGTGGCAATCACAGGAATTTTGTCTGCAGTATTCGGAGCTATTATGGCCATTTTGATTCAATCATATTTTACGAGGTAAGGAGGTGCAATCATGCGACTACCAAATATAACAGGATACTTCCAAGCAGCAGCAGGGAATTATCAGCCAGGTAGAGGCAAGCCGATCCGCTGCTTCACAGTGCATCACAGTGCTGGATGGGAGCAGACTCTCCGCTACTTGTGGGGTGATCCTGCTCGTGGTGCATCAAGTACATTCTATGTCTCGGGCTCGGTCCGAGAGCAGTATGTCGATACTGATGACACTCCATATACGAATGGCAACTTCCCAAGCAATCAGGAATCTCTGACCTGTGAGGTAAGAGGTGACTGGCGGAATGGATACTATGATCAAGCCACTCTCAACAACCTGACAGAAGTCATGTACCAATGCTTGAAGATCTGGCCAGGACTTGTGCTCACCTTCCACAAAGATGTATCGAGCAGCGTGACTCTATGCCCTGCAGATCTCAAAGACAAAGGCTATGCTGCAGCCTGCTGGCAGAATGCGAAGAATCGTATCGCTCAGGAGAATGCTCCTGTCACTCCACCTGCCACAGCGATCTCATACAAGAAGATCACACCGAAGCGAATCCGCTTGATCCGCACAGCTAACCTCTGGAATTTCAACTTCAGCGAATGGGCCAAAGCTCAGGCTGTCAAACTCTATGGAGCAAATGAGCTGATCGATGTCGTGGCAATCGCTACCAATGCTCTCGGTGGTAAATACTACATGACTGCATACTCATACAATGATGGCAATATCCGATCGACCAATGGCTTCAATGTCGTGGACTGTGAAGACTATGTGCCACCTGCTGAGACTCCTGCTCCAGCTCCGACACCTACATGGCAAACCATGCAGAATCCTCGCAAGATGCGAGCTCAGGTGGATCTGAAGGTGTATGATCTGACCAACAAGACAGACATCGGAGATGTCATTCCTGCAGGCACAGACATTGATCTGGTGGATATCATCACTGATACCGATGGCAAGGTCTATGTCCGAAGCAAATGGGCTCATGACAACAATAAGAACTGGGGTATCCTGGCAAACAAAGTGGCCGACATCCCTGCTCCGACTGTACCTGATCCAGAGCCTGTGCCACCGAAGCCAATCGATACCGATCCGACCACGCCTGGCAATGGCGATGTGGAGACTCGACTGAGTGCTCTCGAGCGAGCAGTCAAGTATATCCTCGATTTCCTGGCTGGATTATTCAGCGGATTCAAATTCAATAAGTAACGGAGGAAGATATGCAACTATCAAAAATAAGCAAGGATCAAGCAACCAAGATCCTGAAGGCAGCTCTCTATGTCGGAGCTTCAGCGATCATATCGTACCTGATCACTGTGATCACCGATCAGCCAGAGCTATTCGGTCCGCTCACACCGCTTGTCAATGTGATTTTGGTCACTCTCAAGCAGGCATTCACAAAGCCAGTCTGAGCTGATACAATGATCTCGTGAGGTGGAGTCAGGGAGTATTCTCTCTGGCTTTACTTTTTTATTGACAGAAGAATCTCTCTGCCAGTATTATTCCAATAGATAAAGCCATAGCTGCCGAATACCACCGAGCTATGGCTTGTCGCTTTTTATGGCACAATGAAAATAGAGGTGGATCGATGGAAAGCAAAAAGCATGGACCTGAATTGTGTGACCAGATCACTGCCGAGATAGACAGTGCTCTGGCCGACAATGCAGCTCAGATGGCTCTCTTCGGACTGGCCAAAGTGACCGAGATTCCTCGACAGATGCAGGCTACTGAGCACGATCCATTCATTGATGATCTGAGGGCAGATCCGAGCCAGGAGCAACTATGGCAGTAGAAGATGGGCCACAATTCGAGGAGCGGAAGCAGAATGTCCTGGAGGCTCTGGAAGCAGCCAGGATCGACTGGATCGAAGCGGTAGATCCTATTGAGGAAGAGATCCAGCTCACAGCCATAGACCACCTGCTTGATATTGCAATCGATTATGGATACCTGGCTGTCAAATCATCTATGCTTATTGAGTGAATTCTCTGATCTGGTGCATACTCTCAGATTCTTTTTGCGGTTATCAAGAGTGTCTCCATTGATGTGATCTACTACCATTCCATCAGGACAATCCATTATGAGCCTATGAAGGTATATTGTTTTATTCTTGTATGGAGCGATCCGCTCATGTGACACTACATAGATCTGATCATAGCCAGTCCGCTTCATGACCTGAGCTCGCCAGTTATATCTGCTGATCTTTTTGTAGTCTTCGTCATCGATCTTGAATGACTTGTCAGAATACAATAATTGTATTATCATATTGACATTGTATCACAAATGGTGTAATATAGTAGATATTATGCAATACATAATACAAAAATACGAACAAACAATATACGGATACAAGCCTGGCGAATTCCTCCCTGTGTGGGAGGGTGGCCGACTTCGCAACCGCAATCAATTCATTATCTACAAGATCAAAAAAATCCTCACTCGGTAACTAGTACCAGTGAGGATATCTTGAATTCCAGGCAGCCAGAGCTCCATCCCAAGAGCCATACCTGCCCTGCACATACTAGTCCATCCAGCGAAGCTGACACACAGGATCTACACCACAATGAGCGATCTTGCTACATGGTAAGGCTTGAGGAATACCACACGCTCCAGAGCTCGGATTCACCGCATTCGGATTGCATCCGCTCTCATTGATTATGAGCTTGTGTGTTGAATAGATGTCAGGTATTCCTGCCTGAGCCATCCAATCAGCACATGATCCACTCGCCTTCACTGGCTCTTCGGCAAATGCCTTCGGACTATCTGCCAATGCAGCCAGCCTCTGCTTCTCTGCCTTCATAGCCTGCAGATTCTTGATCTCATTGCGAAGCTGCTCTTCGAGCTTCTTCTGGTCCTGGAGCTGCTTCTCGGTCTGTGTCTGTGTCTTCTGCAGCTCTTCAGTCTTTTGATGTAACTGCTGTCGCTCAGTCTCCAGACGCTTGATCTGAGACTGTGTGTGTTGCACTTCCCTATAGTTATTGATAGCTGCTATGCAGCCGAAGCTAATGATGAGAGCTGATATCGCCACGATCAGCAATTTGAGTTTCTTATTATGCAAAATTATCTACCACCGATTATGTTGCCACTGTCTATTTTAACATGCATATGCTTGAGCGAGTCAAGACTTCCCTGCCCTCTCATCTGGTAGATCACGACTTGTCCACACAATCCACAGGTCTTTTGCACAGGCAAACATGAGCGACTTGCAGACCGAGCAGAGTGTGGTGTATGATGATAAGTACCTATCATTCAAAAGAAACACAGAGACTGTGGAGGTGATGGGAGATCAATCCAGGAGCTCGAGATCCTGACAAATAAATAAACCCCTGATTGCAGTCAGAGGTCTATCTTTCAATGCGTAAGCAATGGGAGATTCACCTACCATTGTACAGGGTCTGTATGGAGGTGTCAAGAATCATGAGCACTACATCTAGTGTCAGCTCACTCATCAAAGACTATAGCTATAGAAGTAAAACTCACAGAGATTCTATAGCTATAGCTATAGTCAAAGATAAACCTAGTGCCAAAGAAGCAGATGCAATAATTGCAGACTGCAAGGATCTGATCGATGATCCGAAGTACAATCCATTCTTCTACAAGCGACTCTATGAGCTCGGGAAGGCTCGATTCATGGAACAGGCATACAAAGCCAGGAAGTACCATCGTGGATCACCAGGAAGATTCTTTGTGCATCTGCTCAAATAAAAGTCGAGACCGCTCGGAGGTGCAACTTCAAGCGGTCTCTGTATTCATTATAGGTGGGATATCCACAGTCAATAATTCATAAGCATAAAAGTCTTGACATTGTGCTACGCTGACCAGTACAATAGAGACACAGAAGGAGGTGCAACTCTTATGGGAGAGAAGCAAAAGCCTGTGGCTGCAGAGTCGCAGATACAAGTCAGGAAGCAACTGAGCTACTCGGAGATCGAGCAGATCAGCAAAGCATTCGTGGCTTCGGGAATGTTCGGCCGAGATGTAGACAAGATCTCGAAGGGCATCACAAAAATCATGGCAGGCCAGGAGCTCGGCCTTGCTCCATTCGCTTCAATGCGAGCGGTCCATGTGATTGAAGGCAATGCCACACTATCGGCAAACACGATGGCTGGCATGGTCAAGAGCTCTGGTCGCTATGACTACACTGTGGTCAAGAAGGAGACCGATGGATGTGTCATCGACTTCTATGAGATCATCAGAGGCAAGCGGACCAAGATCGGCACAGAGTCATTCGATGCTGAAGAAGCAAAGGCTGCTGGCCTATTAAATAAGCAGAACTGGCAGAAGTATCCGAAGGCCATGATGTTCGCTCGCTGCATCAGCAACGGTGTCAGGACATACTGCCCTGATGTATTCAGTGGCATGCTTGTCTATACACCTGATGAGCTCGATGCTCGAGTCAATGCGAGTGGCGATGTCATTGATATGGATGCTGATGGCAACATCACAAATATGCCTGAGCAAAAAAGTGATTCAAAAAAACCCGAGAAGGAGGAAGCCGAAGTGGTAGAAGATCCAAGCAATGAAGGCACTGAAGATCATCCAGATGTGACTGATCCGAATGAGCCAGCCGAGACTAGTGGTCCTGATGATGTCAGCGGAGATTCCGCTGAGGTCGAAGAGCCTGCTGCAGATCCTGAGCCAGAGGAAGAGCCACTGCCTCCAGTAGATGATGAATTCAAAGAGGCTGCATGGGGAATGTATGAATCGCTGCCTATCAAGGCACAATTCAAACTTCGCTGGCTGAAGGATGTGACTGGTGTGATCACTCAAAAATCTATCAAGACCGAGCAGCAGTGGCGAGATCTTATGGCCCGAGCTGAAGCGGTGATCGCTGGCGATGAAGAGATCCCTGCCGATCAGCGGACCGATGCTGGTGAACAGGAGAAGATTGTATGAGTGGAATTGTCGAGAAGAAGGATCTGGAGAAGGTGCTCCAGGAGAAGTATCCAGAGCTGAAGATCAGTGTCTCTGGCAAGACAATCTACTATGATGCATATGCTTCGGAGTCAATAGTCATCGAGCTCCAGGCATTCCTGAACCTGATCAATATCGATGGCATCAAACTTGAGCGGAGAGTATTCTGATGACCAAGAATAAAACATTCAGACGAAGGTACACGATCGAGATCAAGGGTGTCACCACGAATCACTTCATGGAGCGATTCATTGATACCTGGCTCGGCCGAGCAATGCTGGCTGTGGCCAACCGATTCGCTCAGGTGGAGATCTTGCTGATGACTGCTGAGGAAATTGAGACTGCCTCAAAGGTCCGAGAGATCTTCAAGTGTGAGAAGTGTGGAGCTTCAAAATACACAGAGGGAGCGACCTGCCTCTTCTGTGCAGCGGAGGGAGACCAGGAGCATGCCGACACTAACATATGAATTTGAGACTCGCTGCCTGAACTGCAAATATACTCAGATCACTTCGATCAGGAGAGGCTGCAGATGGGTACAGGCGAGCGATGCGATGATCGGATCTGGCTACTACAAGAACAATGATCCGACAAAGAAGGTCAAAAAAGTGTGTGAATTTTGTGGCTGCGATGTTCTCAGGAGACAGAGCCTGGTCACGAAGGAGGAGCTGGAGGGTGCTCATGAATAATGTCAAAGATCCGAAGAAGGTCGCTGCTGGTCGCAAAGGTGGCAAAGCTAGTGGTGGCAACTTCAAACGAAACAAGAAGGCTGCATCGATTGCAGCACAGCGGAGGCAGTGGCTCAAGGCCAGTGGCAAGCTCGCTGATTATCCACTCGGTCTGCTGGATGACAAGGGCAAGGAGATTCCATTCCCTGATGATCCAGTGATTCGGAGAAAGCCATGACCGAAACAGAAGAGATCACAGGCTCATTGTGCTGGCCTGAGCAATATCCTGGCGAGAGAGCTGCCTATGAGAAGTGGTCCGCTCGCATGGACAAAGAGCATCCTGGTCGCAAAGTGCAATGCTGTAGCTGGAATACAGACTACTGGCCATGCCACCATTGCCAGGTGTGTCACAGATTCGTGTCTGGAATAACTGGCATTATCTATCCAGAGATCGGGATCGCTGCGGTGTATGGCACATGCAAAGATCATGGCAAGCAAT
>Ga0255347_1000713_pt1 | contig 58304 bp, 52 predicted proteins | sample wastewater_treat_2_FD_192479 | JGI IMG/M metagenome (GOLD analysis project Ga0255347, IMG submission 192479) | Wastewater microbial communities from Lulu Island WWTP, Vancouver, Canada - plant24 | ecosystem: Engineered > WWTP > Wastewater > Unclassified | place: Canada: Vancouver, British...
CGGATGTCCCGAAAATAATGACCCATCAACCACTGCTTGGCACCGCGGATAGACCGCCACTTATTCCGCCGCAATTTCTCCGCCGCCACTCCAGTCTTTGGCCTGCTTCTTATGTCGAATATCCAGTTTGTCAAGACACCTCCAAACTGCCCATCCGGAGGAAGTGATTTTTTGCGAAAAGCCGAGAAAATCAGAGTTCGCTCGGAGCGCAGTCGCACAAGAGATTGTCCGAAACAGGATAACCCATTGTAATTCCACTTGAAGTGATCTCACAAAAAAACCATTGGTTCTCAGGAGCTTACCCCTTGTTGGAGGCTAACATCAATTCTTTCTGACATATTTCTTCCAGGAAGCAGCGAAAGGCTTTCTTTCCGAGAAAGGGGATTATCAGCTTTGACCTGCCTCCAGGTCCGGGATATGAAGAACCCAACCTTTGGGGAGAGTGCTGACGAAAGAGGATTTTGGGCTTTCGAGTTGTCCGTTCATCCACTAATTTCACATGTTTTTTTCTGGGGTTGAGGTGCGGGTTGAGGTTGGCCTGCCTGGTGTCGTGGCCGGGAGCGAATGGGACGTCGTTATGGACCAGAAATGGCAGAAGATCAGGAAAGACCTTCAGAGCACTCTTCCCAAAGGCCAGTACGACCTTTGGGTGTCAACCATTGATTTTTTGGGCGTCCAGGAATCTCGCCTGCTCCTTGGCTGCCGGAACCGGTTTCATGTCGAGTGGGTGCGGGAGAGGCTCGAAGAGCGTCTCCTGAAAATTGCCGCTGATCACTTTCCCCAGGTTTGTCAGGTGGGATATGAGATCCTTCACGACCAGCAGGTTGAGCCCGAGGAACTGACGGAAGGCCCGGTCCAGACCAATTTTAACGATCTGATTCGCCGCTCGACCCCGGCCTTCAACCCACGCTTCACGTTTGACCAGTTTGTCGTCGGGAATTGCAACCACTTTGCCTATGCCGCCTCCATGGCAGTCGCCAGCGGTCAGCAGTTTTACAATCATTCCGTATACCTGCTCTCAGATGCGGGACTGGGTAAGAGTCATCTTTCCCATGCCGTCGGCAATTATCTGCTGCAGCAACAGCCCCAGGTGTCGGTGCAGTATGTCACGGCCGAGCAGTTCGCCAACGCGATGGTGGCATCCCTTAAGAACGGCAGCATCGAAGCCTTCAAGAACCGGTTTCGCAGCAGCTGCGACGTGCTCCTGTTGGAAAAAATTGAATTCTTGAGCGGCAAGGAAAAGCTTCAGAGCGAGCTCGTCTATACCCTGGATGAGCTCTTGGATCGAGGGAAAAAGGTAATCTGTACAGGAAGTTATTATCCCAAGGATATTCCGGCGCTGAACAGGGCCCTCCAGTCACGGCTGACCGGCTTTCTGGTGGCACCCATTGACCGCCCGGATTTCAAGACTCGGGTAGAAATCATCAAGCGCAGGACTCGCTTTGAAAATGTGGCCATCCCGGTTGAGGTGATGGAGTTCCTGGCCGAACGCGTCACCAGCGATGTGCGTCAACTCGAAAGCTGCATTGTTGGCATCATTGCCAAGACCAGCATGCTGGGGGTCCCCATTTCCCTGGGACTGGCCCAGGAAGTCACCCAGACCATGCTGGACTATCTCCCCAAGATCACCGTGCGCCATATTCAGGAGGTGGTGTGCGACAGCTTCAAGATTTCCATGGAAGACTTGCATTCCAGGTCGCGTCGCAAGGAGATTGCCACCGCCAGAAAGGTCGCCATGTTCCTCTGTCGCCAATACACCACCCAATCTCTGGTGTCCATTGGCCAGTCGTTCAAACGCAGCCACAGTTCCGTTGTGCATGCGGTGCATCAGTTGAACAACGAAATGAAAGCGCAGAGCAGTAAATTGAAGCGTCAAGTGGAGTATGTGATTCGGCGACTGGAGATCGACTGCCTGGCCCGCTCGCCCTGAACGGCCCCCAGAACTTCCTGCTGCTATTTGCCGCGATTGACCCGCTCTCTCAGGACTCCGGAACATTTGAAAGTGACCACCTTCCGCGGTGCCAGCAGAATCGGATCGCCTGTTTGCGGGTTGCGCCCGCGGCGTTGGGATTTGTCTTTCACGCTGAATTTGCCGAACCCGCTGAGCAGCACATCATCGCCCCGTTCCAGCGTGCTCTTCATGATTTCGAAAAGCGTCTCAACAATTTGCGCCGATTCTGTTTTCGTGAAGATGTTCTTGGCAAATAGATTTTCCACGATATGGGCCTTGGTCACAGTCATGGTATTTCCTTTTTCCTGGTTGAATCCGGTTTCCCCCAAAAGACCCTTACCACCCCATAATCGGTCTTTTAATTTTATTGAGTATTCTTAGGCTACTAAAGGATGTTCGCCAGTTTTTCAATAAAAAAATGGCGAACATCGGGTTCAGGGAACTGAAGATAATCGAAAAACCCGATACCGGGCGCCGCCAGGGTGATCGAGAGTCGGGGAGAGCCCTTCAAGGAAAGTTTCAGGTCAGGTCCAGGGTGGACGCCCGGTTCAGCATGTTCTGAGGCGCGGCCGCAGCAGCAAGCAAGGGCCGCTCTTTACGGGACAGACTCCTTGAGGAACATCTCGTGGTTCACCGCTGCCGGACCTTGGTGCCGGGTCGGGCGGATGAAGCAGCGGTCTAGACGGCGTCGTCTTCGTCGTTGTTGACATCAGTGGTCAACGGTCCCAGCTCTTTGTGCTTGAGTTCGAGCCGCTTCCACCGGCCCCGGTCGTTGATGAGCTTTTCCATTTCCCGGCGCACTTCCGCCTGGGAGATCAACTCGGATAACAGGATCCGCTTGTAGCTGATGTTGCGTAAATCGTTTTCGAGAAACTCATCGCGCTCCTGCTTCAGCTTGAGGTTTTGCATGAAGAGTTTTTCTTCCAGGTTTTCATTTTCGATGAGCAGTCCGATGAACATGTCGGCAAGGCGGCTCCGTCTCAGTCCCATCATGCCGATGCCCGCTGCTTTCTGGCGGTATTGATCGACCTTGCCTTCGAGGAAGCTGATACGCCGCAGCAGTTCCGCCTTTTCCTTCTCGAGCTTCTCCTTCTCATCATCCCAAAAACGCTTGAGCGCCTTTTCAATGGAAAGCATTTCCTCGCGGTCGGTCACGGTTTGAGCAGCATATCGGCCTACCGTTCTCCGATACCCCAGGTAATAGCCCACAGTGAAGATGAGTAAAACGCACGAGGTGATCGCGAAGATTTGATAGACAATAGGTGGAATCATCGCACTTTAACCCCCTTATCTTGTGGCCCCGCCCGAATGATTCTCGATCCTTGATCAGACCCGCTCCCGTCGACCTCCAGGATCGAATTTTCGGTTGCCGGTTTCAAGTTTGACCTTTCCAACGCTCATCCCATCCGGCTGATTTTGACCGCGCACAGCTTTCCGCACATGCTGCAGGCTTCCCGATCCTGGCTCACCTGGAGGCGCCGCCTGACCAGTTCGGGATCGAGTGCTTCGGCGATCATCCCTTCCCAATTCAGGCTCTGGCGGCATTCGGAGATCCGGCGATCGGCATCCATTGCTCCTGGCAGGCCCTTGGCAATATCCGCAATATGCCCGGCAATCCGGGAAGCCATGACGCCGGCATAGACGTCCTCGGGGTTGGGCAGTCCCAGATGCTCGGCCGGGGTGACGTAGCAGAGATAGTCTGCTCCGGCCGCCCCGGCGATAGCCCCGCCAATGGCGGACACGATGTGATCGTAGCCGGCACCGATATCCGTGGGCAGCGGACCGAGGATGTAAAAGGGAGCACCATCACAAAGCCGCTTTTGGAGGAGAATATTGGACTGGATCTGGGGCAGCGGCACATGACCGGGACCTTCGATCATGACCTGAACCCCGCGGGCGCGGGCCCGCCTCGCCAGTTCCCCCAGGATCATCAACTCCTGCAGCTGCGCCCCATCGGTGGCGTCACAGATGCTGCCCGGGCGGAACCCGTCCCCCAGACTCAGGGTAACATCATATTTGTGGGCGATCTCCAGCAGATCGTCAAAGTGCTCGTAGAGTGGGTTTTCTTTCCGGTTCTTGCGCATCCAGTGCATGTGAATGGAGCCTCCGCGGCTCACACAGGGCATGATCCGTTCATAGGATTCCAGCCGTTTCACCGCTTCCTGGGTAACACCACAGTGGACCGTGATGTAATCAAGCCCTTCCCGGCATTGCCTGTCGATGCTCTTCAGGAGCAGGTCCGAGTCCATCTCGTCCAGGGCCTGGTGGCGGAATATCATTTCGGTGGCCAGGGTGTAGATGGGGACCGCTCCCACCATCACCGGCGACTGTTCCAGAAAAAACCGGCGAAACTCGGCCAGGTCTCCCCCGGTAGACAGGTCCATGATCGAGTCCGTTTTGGCATCCAGGGCCGCTTTGAGTTTCGCGGTTTCCATCTCCAGGCTGCAGCATTCGCCACTTGTCCCCAGGTTGGCGTTTACCTTGGTTTTCAGCCCCTGACCAATGGCCCTCAGGGTAGGAAAAGCATGGTTGCGATTTTTGGGCAGAACCGCTCGGCCTCCAGCAATCAGGTCGCGTAACGCGTCAGCGGTAATGGGCTCGCCGGCAACTGCCAGTTGCATCTCTTCGGTAACGATTCCCGCTTTGGCATGATCAAGTTGTGTCACCATAACATCCTCCACTTGCGCTGGTGCGGAGTAGCCTGGCAATGGCTGTGGTCGACGTCACCACTTTCGGAAACAAAAAAAGGCCGTTTGGAAAAACGGCCCTGTGACAGCTACCTTGCCGCGTGCCGATTCCTCCGCCAGTATTAATCTGGATCAGGTTCCAAGGGTATGATCTCAGCCCTCGTGACAAGAGCACCCCTTCGGCTATAGAACCCCTTTTATCTATCCCGGTTTCCAAAACGTCTTGTGAAAACTACCCCAGAATCGCTGAAAATGCAACCGCTACCTTGCCGACTCCGGCCTCAGTGTTCCTGCGCGTCGATAACCGCGAGGGAGGTGGCGTTGACGATATCTTCCACATCGCAGTTGCGCTGTATGACATGAATTGCGCGGCTGGTTCCGGTGAGGATGGGACCGATGGCCTTGGCGCCGCCAAGCCGGTCCATCAGTTTATAGGCAATATTGCCGGCATCCAGCGTGGGAAAAATGAGAATATTGGCCTTGCCTTTCAATTCATTGAAGTCATAGACCCGGTTCAGGATGTCCGGCATGACCGCGGTATCGGCCTGCATTTCCCCATCGATCCTGAGGTCCGGCCGCCGTTTCCGGACAATCTGCACTGCTCGGGCGACTTTGTCACTCATGGGATGACGGGTGCTGCCGAAGTTGCTGAACGACAGCATGGCGACGCGCGGCTTGATTTCCAGGAGCCGTTTCACGGTATCAGCGGCGCAGATGGCGATCTCGGCCAACTGTTCGGCATTGGGGTCGATGTTCACGGTAGTATCGGCAAAGAACATCACCTCTTTCGGAAAAACCATCATGTACATGCCGGCAATCACCGAGGTTGTTTCCTCCAGGGGGAGGGTTTGCAGGGCCGGCCGGATGGTTTCCGGGTAGTGTTTGTTGATGCCCCCCACGAGCCCGTCGGCATCGCCCATTCTCACCATCATGGCGCCAAAGTAGTTGCGATTCACCGTCAACAATTTGGTCGCTTCCTTGCGGGTAATACCCTTGCGGGAGCGCAGGCGGTGGAATTCGGTCACGTAGTCGTCAAAGCGTTCAAAATGCCGGGGATCAATGATCACCGCGCCCTCCAGTTGGAGATCCAGTTCGGCAATGGTGTTTTCGATGACCGCCTGTTCTCCCAGCAAAATCGGGCGGGCAATCCCTTCGTCGAGGATGACCTGGCAGGCTCGCAGGATCTTCGCTTCATTGCCCTCCAGAAAGACAATCCGTTTAGGGTCGCGTTGCGCCTTGTGGATGATCCGGCGCATGATTTCCTGAGAACGGCTTAGGCGGCTTTCCAGCAGATCCCGATAGCCATCCCAGTCGTAAAGGGGCTTGCGGGCCACTCCGGACGCCACCGCCGCCTTCGCTACCGCCACGGCTTCCCAGACCAGCACTCGCGGGTCGAAGGGTTTGGGGATGATGTATTCCGGTCCGAATCGCAGGACCTGCCCGCCGTAGGCTTTAAGGACCGAATCAGGGATATCTTCTTTGGCCAGATCGGCGAGGGCGCGGACCGCGGCAATCTTCATCCCGTCGTTGATGGCCGTGGCCCTGACATCGAGGGCGCCCCGGAAAATCGAGGGAAAGCCGAGCACGTTATTCACCTGGTTGGGGAAATCGGAACGGCCGGTTGCCATGATCAAATCATCCCGCACGCCGGTGGCTTCAAGATACTCGATCTCCGGATCAGGATTGGCCATGGCAAAAACGATGGGCCGGTCTGCCATCTGCTTGACCATGTCCGTGGTCACCACGCCGGCAGTCGACACCCCGGCGAAGACATCCGCTCCCTTCATCACCTCAGCCATGGTCATGGGCTCGTGGCCGTTGGCCAGCCGTTCCTTATAGGGATTCATCCCGTTCTTGCGCCCATGGTAGATGAGGCCGTTGGAATCCACCAGGTACAGGTTCTCACGCCTGACCCCCAGCTTGAGATACAGCTCGGCGCAGGCGATTCCGGCCGCGCCGGCCCCCGAGAAGACCACCTTCACCTCCTCAGTGCTCTTCCCCTGCAGTTCGAGTGCATTCAACAGGGCGGCTCCCGAGATGATCGCGGTGCCATGCTGGTCGTCGTGAAAAACAGGAATGGCCATGATCTCCTTGAGCCGGGCTTCGATGTAGAAGCATTCCGGGGCCTTGATGTCCTCGAGGTTGATGCCGCCAAAAGTGGGCTCGAGCATGGCAACCGCTTTGATGATCTCATCCGGATCGGTGGAAGCGAGTTCGATATCGAATACATCGATGTCGGCGAAGCGTTTGAAGAGGACCGCTTTTCCCTCCATGACCGGTTTGGCGGCCAGCGGCCCAATATGGCCCAGACCCAACACCGCCGTACCGTTGGTCACCACGGCAACGAGGTTTCCTTTGGCTGTATAGTCAAAAACCCGGTCCGCATTCCGATCGATTTCCCGGCAAGGTTCGGCAACCCCCGGGGTGTAGGCCATGGCAAGGTCCCGCTGGGTGATACAGGCCTTCGTTGATTTTACCTCGATCTTCCCCGGGCGTTCCTGAGTATGGTACTGCAGGGCGTCTTCCTTGCGAATCATGTTTCGGTCCTCCCACAATGGCGCAGATTGAATGATGGTTTTTCCGAAATCCACATGTAACCCTCTTGACTGGAGGGGACAAGGGGAGTGAGGAAGACAGGAGGATTTCATGCTGACTTCCAGGCTGCCAGGGCATGACCTCCGGGAGTCGTCCCCAGCCTCGCACCAATCTCAACCCTGCGGCAAGCAGGAGGCGGGGAGAAAAAACGAAGAGCACGAAGAAGGGAAATGGCTTCTTCGTGCTCTGCAGGGTCAAACGGGGTTGTTATTCCTATTGAACAGCATCAATGCCCGGACCTTTCCCCTTTGGTCAGGCATGCCCCAAAAGTCGCATCCGCTCTTCCGCCGCCGCTATGCGCTCGACCTCCAGCGCAGAACGCTGCTGCCGCAGATTCGCCAGTTCCTCCTCGAACGCTGCTCTTGCCGCCTCATCAGGATCACTATCCGCGTTCAATTGCTGCAATTTGGCCTTTATGCCCTGAGCTTGCCGGCTGAGTCCCCGGATCTGCCCGAGGATCATTTCTTCGCGGTTGGTGAGGACCGTGGCTTTCTGATGACACCCGTACCCTTCCCCATGGCCATCACGGTCAGGAGCACCCGTGTAGCAGCACCCACAATCGTCACCCCCGATTATCGGTCGCTCAAATCTCATGTCCATCACCCCCATTCCGACGGTCTGTCTCTATTTGTTGATTCCAGGCAGCTTCGCCTGCTGGGACAATGAACCCGGCACCAATCAAAGCTGTAGTGATAAACTAAGGCCTCCGATCGCATTGCGGAAGCTCAGCCCGCACAATTTGTGGTGGAAAGCAGCGCAGAATGGCCGGTTCTTCGGGCGGCGAAAGGGCAGGCGCTGAAAAGGCGGATGGAGAGAGTCCTTCCGTCGATGTCCGCAGCGCCGATGAATCTGATGTCTGATGCGGAATTCTATTCTATAGGCATTCTATCAGGCGGCCACGAGGCACATGCCGCGGTACTTGCAGGTGACCTGATCACAAAAGGCCTCAGCTTTACCGAAGCAATCAAAGTTCCCTTCGAGCAGTTGGCGTTTGCGATACAACGGCGTGAGCGCGTCCCTCAAACACGCCCGGCAGAGACCATGAGAATACCCGTCTTGTTCCGGGTTCCCTTGCCCCCAGGTGATTTTGCAGCGAATGCATTGATACTGCATGGGACGGTCCTCGCCTTTCGCCGGGTGTTCTCCTCACCAACTCCGCCTGCCACCCCCACCAGAGGAATGACAGGCACCTCTGCGACGGGTCTCGCCATCATGACTGTGCAATTCATGTACCAGGAATCGGTTCGTTCACTGGATGCCAACTGGAGGACGATCGCACTCTTCCTGAGCAACCCGTCGGTTACCATTCTTGCCCACAGCCGGGACGTTTTTTGCCCACGGCAGAAACAAATGGGCGCCCCGTTGCCTTGAATCCAGGGGTGAAAGCGCCAGGGTCTGGTTGCGATCAGGCGGTGGCGAGACCCAGCTCCTGAAGGTGGCCGGGTCGCGCCCCCCATCAGGTACTGACGGGTCCATCCCCGTTTGCTGTCACGCTGAGGCAGATGAGCTCGGTCGCGTCCGGCCAGCTCAATTCCGCCACCTGCGGGGGCGCAAGCCGATCACCATCGAGGAGTACCGCTCTGCAATTCCCCCAAAAATCACCAGGTCGAGTGGCCAGAAAGTCATGCAAGGTTTCTTTTTCTATCCATACTCCTCGCTTGAGGAAAAGAGAGGCGAATTCCGCGAGCACCAGATTGAACAGCTTGAGCGTAATCATGCCCGGTTCGGGCGTCACTGTGTTCAGGGTTTCAGCGGCGGTAATTTGAGAACGCATGGCCGCATAGTAGCTCCCTCGGCGCAGGGTGGCCCCAACCAGGCCGGGCATGGCTGAGGAGAGCCCCAGGGTCGAGCCATCTCGGATCACCGCTGCATCCAGGTCGTCGACCGCCTTGCCGTCAAGAAAGACCGTCTGGATTTGATCGATCTGGCGCGAATTCAATCCGAATTCCTCAACGAAGGTGGCATGAACGGATTTGCCAACCTGGGCCTGCACCCTGACCCCGGATTGCAGGAGAGGATAGAAACCGGGCAGGTAGTCTTCCGCTAAAAAGAGTTGCAGATGGGGCGTTACACTCGTTATCAAAGTCTTCTCCTTCATTGTGCAGCAGGGTTCCCTGCGCTCCTTCATCACCGGGGGCAGGGGAGTCTCCCGGTCTGCTGTGGTTCGTCAGGCCAGGAAACGCATTCCCGCTCATCTTACCTCGAGCCCGGCATTCGTCAAGAGCCGGGTATCCCAGAGCGAACTGGCTGGAGCGCCCGTCTGTTCTCGGTGTTCCCACCAGGAACCGGGAGATAGCGCCGGCGGCAAGGGTCGCTTTTCCGCCAAGGCGCGGGACGGAGCCTTCCGGAGGCAACCACGGTCGGTTGTGGCCATCGGGCCTCTCCAGCTCTGGAATGAACCCCTGAGGCCGGACGTGATCTCCCTGAGGACGGTTGAAATGCGGCTGGTGAGGGTTTATATTCATTCGTACCTCGGGAAGGGGATGAACAAGGCACCGGCTCACGCCGAGCGGTGATGTGGAAGAAAGCAGGGTTGTTGCAACCATGGCTGATGACAGCTTCAAACTGCCGGATCAGGAACAGCTGGAAAAAGAGCTGAGCGAATACCTTTCGAAGAAGTACGGATATCGGATCAAGGTTGTTTCTCCCATGATGCTGCCCCAATCCGACGATTCCCAGCAAGAGCAGAAGAAGCCATCCCGCGCCGAGAGCATCAAGTTCGACGTGAAACCCGAGGAGCTGGAGCGTTACCTCGACCAATATGTCGTGAAGCAGGAGGCCGCCAAGGCGGTACTGGCCACCAAGATCTGCACTCACTACAATCGTATCCGCTATCAGCGCCGCAAGCGCCGGGCGAACCATGGGGAGACGGTGGGGCGGATCAAGAACAATGTCCTCTTGATCGGCCCGACGGGTGTTGGGAAGACCTATCTGGTCAAGCTGATTGCCAATAGACTGGGCATTCCGTTCGTAAAGGGCGATGCCACCAAGTTCAGCGAAACGGGCTATGTCGGCGGCGATGTCGAGGATCTGGTCAGGGAATTGCTGGTGGAGGCCGGGGACGACCAGGAACTGGCGGAACACGGGATCATTTATATCGACGAAATTGACAAAATCGCTTCCTCACGGCACCTCATCGGTCCGGATGTATCACGGACCGGGGTCCAACGGGCGCTCTTGAAACCCATGGAAGAGACCGAGGTGGACGTCAAGGTTCCCCATGATCCCATTTCCCAGATCCAGGCCATTGAACACTATCGTAAGACGGGCAAACGAGAAAAGCGCACTATCAATACGCGCAACATCCTGTTCATCATGAGCGGCGCCTTCAATGACCTCGCTCCGATTATCAAGAAGCGGCTGCAGAAACAGGGGGTTGGGTTCGGTGCTCAAATCCACAGCCGGGACAACGATCAGCAGTTTCTGCGGCATGCCAAGGCTGAGGACTTTGTCGAATATGGCTTTGAAAGTGAATTCGTCGGGCGTCTGCCGGTCACGGCCGTCCTTGAACCTCTCGAAATTGACGATCTCTGCGAGATTCTGAAGAATTCCAATAATCCCATCATTCTTGGAAAAGTGGAAGACTTCCGGAGCTACGGCATCGACATCAAGTTTGATCCCGGCGCCCTGCGCCTTTTTGCCGAAATGGCCTACCAGGAGAAGACGGGAGCGCGGGGGCTGGTGAGTGTCATCGAAAGGGTGCTGCTGCCCTATGAAAAATGCCTCCCAACCTCCACCATTCGATATCTTCTGGTCACCAGCAAGATCGTCCAGGACCCTTTGGGCGAATTACGCCTCATGTTGGAGAATCCCCACCACCCTGAGAGGCTGCAAGCCTATCTGAACATTATCGAAGACGAGAAGGCCGGCGCCCGGGAGCGGGTGACGGAGCAGGCGAAACGATATCTGGCCGGTTATCCGCAGGTATTCACACCGAATCGGCTCGAACTGGTGGCGGAACAACACCTGCGGCTCAGTTTGCCGATTGAGAGCATCATGGACGAAGTGGTCCTGCTCTATAACCAAATCCGGGAATTTGAGGGCGATTTTCAGAAGAATTATCGGTTCACGCTCCACTTCGATGAAGAGGCTGTTAATCAGATTATTGAGGAGGCTCTGCAACGCGATTCCACGGCCTCAGCAATCTGCCTCGGGATTTCTCGAGACTTTGATTATGGCTTCAAACTCATCCATGATCGTTGCGGCCAGACCGATTTCATCATGCCCCGCAAGGCAGTACTGCAACCGGGTGTCTACCTGGATGAATTGATCCGGGAGAATTATCGCAAGCATCCTCTCGATACCCCCAACCCCCAACAACCAGCCTGACCAGGAAACGCTCTACATGATCGGTATCTCGAAACTCTACTGCGGTACGGTGGAACCCTCTGACGCCCTGCGCTACGGGCGCCGGAGCGAGCATTTGCCTTCTCATCTGCTCCAGTTTTCCCAAGACAAGAAGCCGGTGGTAGTGTGGAATGTCACTCGCCGCTGCAACCTCAGATGTGTTCACTGTTACGCTCATGCCCGCGACGAGGCTTTCCCGGACGAGCTCACGACCCGCGAGGGCAAGCAGGTTCTCGACGACCTGGCGGGATTCGGCTGCCCCGTCGTGCTGTTTTCCGGTGGCGAACCGCTGGTACGCCCGGATCTGACGGAACTGGCATCCTATGCGGTGGAGAAAGGCATGCGGGCGGTCATCTCCACCAACGGCACCCTGATCACCCCTGCCGTTGCTCGCCAGCTCAAAATGATCGGGCTGTCCTATGTCGGAATCAGTCTTGACGGCATGGAAGAGGTGAACGATCGCTTCCGGGGAGTAAAGGGTGCCTTCACCAGAGCCCTGGACGGCATTGCCGCCTGTCAGGAGGCAGGGATCAAGGTCGGCCTTCGGTTCACCATGAATCGACTCAATGCCACGGAAATCCCGGCGATCTTTGACCTGCTCGAAGCCCGTGACATTCCCCGGGTCTGTTTCTACCACCTGGTCTACGCCGGGCGAGGCAGCGAGCTCATCCACGAGGACCTCTCCCACGAGGAAACCCGGAGGGTGGTGGATCTGATCATTGACCGTACGCACGATCTGCATCAGCGAAATAAACCCAAAGAGGTTCTGACGGTCGATAATCATGCCGATGGCCCGTATCTGTATCTGCGCATGCTCCGGGAACAGTCATCACGGGCGCACGAAGTCCTGGAGCTGCTGCAGATGAATGAGGGCAATAACTCGGGACGAGGCATCGGGTGCATCAGCTGGGATGGGAGGGTCCACGCCGACCAGTTCTGGCGCCATTACAGTTTCGGTAATGTGAGGGAACGCCCATTCAGTGAAATCTGGATGGATCTTTCCCACCCGCTCATGAAACAGCTTAAAGACAAGAAACTGCATGTGAAAGGCCGTTGCCGCCACTGTCGCTGGCTTGACGTGTGTGGCGGCAATTTTCGGGTGCGGGCGGAAGCGGCCACCGACGACCTTTGGAATCCCGATCCCGCCTGTTACCTCACTGACGAAGAAATCGCCTGACTATGACCGCTTCAGGAGCATGATCGCGATGTATTTCCCTGCCTATCGTCCCAGAAGACTCCGCCGCACCGAGAACCTGCGGCGCATGGTTCGCGAAACAGTCCTTACGATTGATCAGTTAGTTTATCCGCTCTTCGTCGTTCCGGGGCAAGATTGTAAGAATCCCGTTCCGTCCATGCCGGATGTCTACCAGTTCTCCGTCGATCGGCTCATGACGGAAGTGGCGGAGGTGGTGAGTCTGAACCTGCCGGCAGTGTTGCTCTTCGGCCTGCCGCGGACCAAGGATGCCGTGGGCAGTGAAGCCTACGCCGAAGACGGCGCGGTACAGCAGGCGACACAGGCCATCAAGAACCAGTATCCCGACCTGGTGGTCATCACCGATGTCTGCCTTTGCGAATATACCAGCCATGGTCACTGTGGTCTCCTGCAGGGCCGGCAGGTGGATAATGACGCAACCCTGGAGGTCCTGGCCAAAGTCGCGCTCTCTCATGCACGGGCCGGGGCTGATATTGTCGCGCCCTCTGACATGATGGACGGACGGGTCAGGGCCATCCGCCAGGCGCTCGACGGGGATGGTTATGAACAGGTGAGCATCCTTGCTTACTCGGCCAAATACTGTTCGGCCTTTTACGGACCATTCCGGGACGCGGCCGATTCCGCTCCCCAGTTCGGTGATCGCCGTGCCTATCAAATGGATATGGGCAATGCCGCTGAGGCCCTGCGCGAGATCGCGATGGACCTCGAGGAGGGTGCCGACATGGTCATGGTCAAACCGGCGCTCCCCTATCTGGACATCATTCGCCGCGCCAGGGAACGGTTCGACTGGCCCCTTGCCGCCTATAACGTGAGCGGTGAATATTCCATGATCAAAGCCGCCGCTGCTCTGGGCTGGGTGGATGAGGAACGGGTCATGATGGAGGTTTTGACGGCCATCCGGCGGGCAGGCGCCGACCTCATCCTCACCTACTTTGCCAAAGCAGCGGCGAAGGTGCTTCAGTAGAGTTGAGGTTGGGATTTTGACCGCTGCCCCTGCTTTTACCGGAAAAACACCTTAACCCCGGTTCCCGAGTTCCAGCCGGGGGACCCGGGCAACGGCATAAACCCCCGCGGTATGGTGAAGAAGGAGCATAGTGAAACCGGATCATACGAACAGGAAAGAGGCGACTCTGCGGCTGGTCGCCTGGGAAGTCACCCGTACCTGTAACCTGGCCTGTGTTCACTGCCGGGCCGCCGCCCTCGACCGCCCTTACGAGAATGAGCTGACCACCGCTGAGTCGTTCCAACTCCTGGATGAGATTGCCACTTTTGCCAGCCCTATCATCATTCTGACCGGAGGCGAACCCCTCCTGCGCCCGGATATTTTCGAGCTTGCCGCCTATGGCAACCAGAAGGGGTTCCGGATGACCATGGCGGTGAACGGGACCTTGCTCACCCGTGAAAACACCAGGAAGCTTCAGGAAGTCGGGATTCAGCGCCTTAGCATCAGCCTTGATGGCGCTTCGGCAGCCTCCCACGATGCCTTTCGGCAGGTCCCGGGAGCTTTCGCGGGTGCCCTGCGCGGAGTGCACTGGGCGAAGGAGGCCGGTCTCGATTTTCAAATCAATACGACCCTCACCCGCCAAAACCTGCAGGAACTCCCGGCTATTCATGCCCTGACGATCTTCCTCGGGGCGGTGGCCCATCACATTTTCCTGCTGGTTCCCATGGGGCGCGGCAAGGACCTGGCGGAACAGGGCATCACTGCGCAGCAGTACGAAGAAACCCTGCACTGGTTTTATGACCAGCGGGAGCGGGCGCCGCTGCAGCTGAAAGCGACCTGCGCCCCTCACTATTACCGCATCCTCCGGCAGCGAGCTCATGAGGAAGGACGGAAAGTGGACGTCAAGACCTTCGGCCTGGATGCCATGACCCGCGGCTGTCTTGGGGGAGTAGGTTTTGCCTTCATCTCTCATGTCGGACAGGTCCAACCCTGCGGATATCTTGAACTGAATTGTGGGAACGTGCGGGAACGGCCCTTCCGGGAAATCTGGGAGAGGGCTGAGGTTTTCCGGGATCTGAGGGACTTCCGCAAATACGAAGGCAAGTGCGGACGCTGTGAATATTCCGGGGTATGTGGGGGATGTCGCGCCAGGGCCTATGAAAGTACCGGCAATTATCTCGCGCCGGAGCCATTGTGCCTCTACCAGCCTCGCGTGAATGGATAGTGAAGAGTGCAGGGGGAAAGCGAGGGGGGTGGGTAGGGATGGCAGGCGTTGGGCCAAAACCGATTCAAGCCAGTGGCCGCATTGGACCGGTGAGACCGCAGTGGGCGCAGGCGCTCCGGCAAAGCCTGTCCCTGCTTCTGATTGCGACAGCGGTCGGTTTCGGTGTGAACGCCCTGCGGCCGGACAGACTACCGCTCGTTGCAGACTGGTCGCTCACAGCGCAGCTGAGTTCCGTACCAGGTGGAGAAGCCTTGGTGATCACCCTGGAAGAGGCTCAGATGCTCTATTTAGGTCAGCAGGCCGTCTTTCTTGACGCACGAACCGCCGAAGCATTCCAGGCGGGACATATCGAAGGGGCCAGGAATCTTGCGTGGGACGCCTTTGACGAGCTCTATCCCGAAGTCATGGCCGACATCTCCACCGATACCGTGATCATTACCTATTGTGACGGGGAAACCTGCAGCCTGAGCAAGGACCTTGCGCTCGCCCTGATAGCCAAAGGCTTTCCGCAGGTACGGGTGCTGCCCGATGGCTGGCGGCAGTGGCAGGAAGCCAGTCTTCCCACCGGGCCTTAATTTCCCCGGCCTCACCAGCAACTACTCTGCGACCTCCCCTTCCTCATCGTCGCTGCCGGGCGGTTGCTTGCCCCTGGAGGTCCCGGTAGCAGGACTGGTAACCTTGATGATATGGATTTGAACCTTTTGGGGTTCATCGGACGGTACATCCGTCTGGATCGTTAGAGTGGTCTGCTGCCGTCCTTCCTCTCCTGTTGGCAGGCTTTGGTCCTTAGGAGTGATGCTCAGACTGAAGCCGCCTTCGTTGGGCAGGGGCTCCTGGGCGACGGTGATGAGGTTTGCATCGTAGGTGAGTTTCTTGATCTGGAAAGGTTTCTTAAGATTGCTGACGACCTTCACCTTTCCCGACCGGACCGGTTGCTGGGCGCCGAACTGCCCGACCAGCAGCGTCATTGGCTTGACCGAGACTTCACCCTCCAGGTATCCGCTGACTCGAATCAGGATCTCCGGCTTTTCGGGAAGATTTGTCGAACACTTGAGAAACCCGTTGTAGTTGCCCCGCTTGACGAGGTTGACGACCTTCAGACGATAGTGCTTCCCTGCTTCTACCGTTTCCAGCTGATGGCGCACCTTGTCTTCCAGGTTGCTCTCGACTCCCACGATCTTGAATGATTTGATCGTTCCCACCAGATCGACGGTTTTTTCCGGCTGTTGATCGGCCATTCCGCGGAAATTGAGACTGGTGCCCGGCCGGACCTCAACAACCATCTTGATCTTTCCCTGGATGCTCAGGATGGTTCGTGGACTCTTAGGATCATTAGAAAAAATGGTAGCCGTTTTCTTAAAATTGCCCTGGAACCCTTTGAGGTTCACCTTAAGGGCTATCTTGCCTTCCTTGCCGGGAGGAATGGTACGGTCAAAACTGGCCACGGTGCACCCGCAGCTGGGCCGGACCTGGTCGATTACCAGATCGGCTTTGCCAGCATTCTTGACCTTGAAATCACGAGCTACCTCGGCTCCTTCAAGGGCTTCTCCAAAATCGAACACCTGTTCCGAAACCTGAATCACTGGAGCATCCTGGGACGTAGCCATCTTGGGTGATTTGGAACCAGGGGGGGCGCCAGCGGCATCTGCCCACTGTGTCATACTGAGCACAAAACATCCCCCCAAAATACTCAGGCACAGTCTCAAAGCACGCTTCATAGTCTGTTTGTCCTCCTTTGCGGATCTTCCGATACTTCTTTGAAAAGTCAAATATGTTAGTTGGTTACCTCATAATCTTAGCCCGCACTCCATAGCTTTTCCTGTCGTAAAGGTCAAGGTCAAAAATGGTGCGGTCAGGGATCGGCCACCAAGTCACCGGCCGGCACCACTGCTATCTTCTCTCGAGCAAATCCCTCTGCTTCTTGCCGCAGTGCGCGCAGGGTGACTTCATAAGGGTGACCGATGGCCAGAGCCGTACCCTGGATTTTGGCCCGATGTCTGAGCTGCCTCAGCTGAGAGCGGATGGCGCTTTCGGACTGCTTGTTGTCCAGGAAGATGTCCCGACGCCGGAAAGGAATCCGGACCTCCTGGGCCACCAGGGCAGCCACGCTGAGTGAGCTGGTATAGCTGTCAACAAAGAAGAAACGGTGCTTCTTCGCTTCCTCCAGGACCGCTTTCATCACCCGCATGTTTTCCGTGAAGTGTGAGCCCATGTGGTTGTTGACCCCAACGAAATGGGGCGAGCAGTCGATGGCAGTGCGAAGCGCCTGCTGGATGGCGGTGTCGGACATGGAGAGGCGCAACACCCCGCGACCGGCATTGACCTGAGGGTACCCTCGCGGTTCCATGGGGAGGTGAAGCATTACCTGCCGGTGGTGCTCATGGGCCAGTGCGGCAATTTCCCGGGTGTGGCGCTGGTGGGGGAGAACGGAAAAGGTGAGTTCCAACGGGAGTTCCAGAAAGCGCTTGGCAAGCTCCAGACTCTGGCCAAAATCGTCAATCACAATGGCAACCCTGGCAAACGGTGGAGTGAGAGGGGGCAAGGGCGGCGGAATCGCTTTCGAGGGTTCCTCGGCCGCACTGTCCGGCCTTCGAGAGGCGAGCAGCGCACCATCTCGGGTGCCGTGACTTTCGCCGGCCGCAGGGTGGTTGGACGCTTCGGATGCCACTGGTTTGGCCGCCGGCGCTTCACCCGTTCCCTGGCCCGGCACCTGTTTCGGCGCTGAGGGCAGGCGGGGCTGCGTTGCTTCTTTGGAGGTGACCGCCTTCGGGGGCTCAGCAATCTTTGCGGCGGGCGGTTTTCGTTCCTGGGAAGCGCTCTGGGCGGGCCGCTGTTCCACTTTGGTGCTTCGGCCCCAGTAGAGGAGCCCCCCCAGGGCCATGAGGGCAATCAGCCATGCGCACAGCACCAAGCTGCGCGGGAAAGACCTTCCCTTGGGTTTCTTACTTCTTTTTACGGGAGGCCTGGCAGCCATCTGAAGCATGGTTCGGAATGATCAGCTGGTGGTCATCTGCCCCATGATTTTGTAACCTTTGAGCAGATCCAGCGCCCTTCTAAGCTGGTTGTCCTGTTCCAGCATCTTCTGGGTTTCGAGTTGCATGGCGGCCGACTTGGATTCGGCCGCATCGGGCTTCTGATTCTCCATATGCCGAGGCAGGTCCTTCTCTCGAATCCGCTTGAGTTCCTCCGTTCCTTCCTCGTCCGTTTTAGGAGGCAGCTCTCTCTTGACCAGAATGTCAGGCTCAATCCCCTTGGCCTGAATAGAACGGCCGGAAGGAGTATAGTAGAGGGAAGTCGTGAGGCGCAGAGCTGCGCCATCGCTCAACGGTATTACCGTCTGCACCGATCCCTTGCCGAAGGTCGGTTCTCCCAGGATGATAGCCCGCTTGTGATCCTGCAGCGCCCCGGCTACGATTTCCGAAGCACTGGCACTCCCCGAGTTTACCAGCACGACGATGGGATAGTTGCGGAGTTTGCTGTTCTTGCGGGCCTCAAAACGCATCTTTTGGCTCTCCAGGCGCCCTCCGGTGTAAACGATCAAACCCTCGCTGAGGAATTCATCCGCAACCTCCACCGCCTGATCGAGCAGACCGCCCGGATCATTGCGCATATCCAGCACCAGCCCCTGAAGGGGGGAATTCTCGTTTTCCAGCTGATCGAGGGCCTTGCGCAGGTCGCTGGCCGTACCGCTCTGGAAACTCGAAACGCGGACGTAACCGTAACCCGATTCGAGGGTGCGCCATTTGACACTCTGGATGGAAATGGTATCCCGCACCAGATCAAATTCCAACGGCTTGCGCTCACCCTTGCGGATGATGGTCAGCTTGACCTTGGTGCCTTTGGGGCCACGCATCTTCTGCACCGCCTCGGTAAGAGACAGGTCCTGGGTTGGCTGATCGTTGATTTTGATGATCTGATCACCGGCCATAATACCCGCCTTATCAGCAGGGGTTCCCTCGAGCGGGGCCACTACGGTCAGGATCGCGTCGCGCATGGTGATTTCGATCCCAAGCCCGCCGAACTTCCCTTTGGTTTCCACCTGCAACTCTTTGTATTCTTCCGGCTTGAGAAAGGAAGAGTGCGGATCCAGTTCGCGCAGCATGCCGCTCACCGCCCCATACATGAGCTTTTTTAAATCGGCCTTTTCGACGTAGTTGTCCTGCACGATATTCAAAACATCGCTGAACATCCTGAGGTACTGATAAACATCAGGGTTTTCCTCACTGGTCTTGGCCCTGATGCTCGACCATCCCACCAGCAGGAGCAACAGCCCGGCAAGTACCGCCACATACTTCTTCTGCTTCTTCAACATGAGAACTTCCTCTTCCTTCTCCAAAATAATGAGCAAACACAGATTACGCTTTATGGCATAAAATGCATCGAATTCCAATGGCCTTCCCGCGTGTGGTTCGATTGAAATATCCTGCGACATCTCTCGCCCCTGAGAAGCCATAGCGGGTGCACTCAGCGGCGAGTTGCTCATTATTGGGAATCCGAAAAGCATGCTGCCTCTTCCGCCTCGCAAGAACTGTCACTCTCCGCCACCCCGGTGCGCATCGGGGTCTGGAAATCGTTGAAAACGCGGAATTCGAGTTTATGTCGGAATGATACCCAGGGGCTTTGGCAGGAAGCGCGCCCTGTCCGCACAGATCATGGTGCGCCCATGGCGGCTATTTTTCGGTTGCCCGGCATTGAACAAACATGTTAGACAAGATCGGTTTACCTAAATCGCACACCCTCCAGAACCTTTTGGTCTCGGGCAAGTGCCAGGGCCGGCATCGCTGCGGAGGGGGGTGGAGGAACTAACCAGAAGGAGGAAGGTAGTGGCAGTCGTTGGCATGAAACAATTACTTGAAGCCGGGGTTCATTTCGGGCATCAGACCCGCCGCTGGAACCCCAAAATGAAGCCCTTCATTTTCGGCGCCCGCAACGGTATCTACATCATCGATCTGCAACGGACCGTAAGGCTCTTCCATACCGCCTACCAGTTCGTCGTGGAAACTGCGGCCGCCGGTGAGAGTGTCCTTTTTGTGGGCACCAAGCAGCAGGCTCGCGACACCATTCTGGAAGAAACCAAGCGGTGTGGCATGTACTATGTCAATCATCGCTGGCTGGGCGGAATGCTCACCAATTTCAAAACGATCAAGCTCCGGATCGACCGGCTCAAAGAACTCGATGCCATGATCGAGGACGGCAGCATCGCGCGCTTTCCCAAAAAGGAAATTCTCCAGCTGCAGAACGAACGGGAAAAACTGGAACGCAATCTGGGTGGTATCAAGGACATGACAAGATTGCCGGGAGTGCTTTTTGTGATCGACACCAACCGGGAGAAGATTGCCGTTCAGGAAGCCAACCGGCTGGGTATCCCGGTAGTGGCCGTGGTCGATACCAATTGCGATCCTTACGTGATTGATTACCCCATTCCTGGTAATGACGATGCCATTCGCGCTATCCGGCTGGTCACCTCGAAGATCGCCGATGCCTGCCTGGAGGGGCGGCAGCGTTACTCGGAGACCGAGCAGGCATCGCTTGACAAAGAATTTCCAGCCCTGGAAGAGGTCCCAGCCGGGCAACTCCTGAGTGCCGAAGAAAGTGGCCCGGAGGTGGAGATCGTGAATCCTCTTCCGCTGCCTGCCGCAGAAGAAGCATGAGGAATGCCCCCTGACGGGAAGGAAGAGGCTCTACCAGTCGCTTTTCTGCCCAAACCCAAGTCTGATCCAATATTGCCGCGAGGTTGCGAACGATCCCTCCGCAACCTCGCGGTGTCGGCATGCCATGAGTCTGAGGTGCCATAGAGGAGAAATGTTTTGGAAATAACAGCTGCAATGGTTAAGGATTTGAGAGACAAGACCAACGCCGGCATGATGGACTGCAAGAAGGCTCTCCAGGAAACCGGCGGAGACATGGAAAAAGCCGTCGACCTTCTGCGTCAGAAGGGCCTCGCCAAAGCGATGAAGCGCTCGGGCCGAGAAGCTTCCGAGGGCATGGTCCACGCCTACATTCATGGTGGCGGGCGGATGGGAGTGCTGGTTGAAATCAATTGTGAAACGGATTTTGCTGCAAAAAGCGACGATTTTGTCGAGTTTACCAAGAATATTGCCATGCACATTGCGGCATCCAATCCCCTGGGAGTGGAAAAAGGCGATATTCCTGATGAGGTGATAGAGCGGGAACGGGCGATTTACCTGGCGCAGGCCAAAGAAACCGGAAAACCCGAGAAGATTCTGGGGCAGATGGTGGAAGGTAAACTGCGCAAATTCTATCAGGAATCCGTACTGCTCGAACAAGCCTACGTCAAGGATCCAGACAAGAGCATCCAGGACTACCTCAACGAACTGGTGGCCAAGATCGGGGAAAAGATCATCATCCGCCGCTTTGCACGATACCAGTTGGGGGAGTAGGGGGGTAGTGAGTTCGGATTTTTGAGTTCGGATTTCGGGTTTTTGATTTCCGATTCCAGGGTTCGGGTGATGGTTCTGGCTTTCAAAGGGCAGATAGTGGGAGGCAAAGGGGTAGTGCTCGCAGAGTCGCCTGACGGCAACAATCGGGAGGGCATGGCACGATGAACCAGCAGCCATCAGCCCGGTACCGCCGGATTCTGCTGAAATTGAGCGGTGAAGCGCTTATGGGAGGCGAGTCCTATGGCATCGATTCGGCTGTCCTCGGAGAGGTTGCCGAGGAGATCCGAGAGATTCATCAGTTGGGCATCGAGATTGCTCTGGTCATTGGCGGCGGAAACATCTTTCGGGGGATTTCCGGCGCCTCCCGGGGGATGGATCGGTCCACCGCCGATTATATGGGCATGCTCGCGACGGTGATGAATGCCCTGGCCCTGCAGCAGGCCCTTGAGAAGCTGGGCATTCCCACCCGCGTACAGACGGCGATCGATATCAAAGAGGTGGCAGAACCGTATATCCGGCGCCGAGCGATCCGCCATCTCGAAAAAGGCCGCATTGTGATTTTCGCTGCCGGCACCGGTCTGCCCTTCTTTACTACCGATACCACGGCGGCGCTTCGTGCCATTGAGATTGGCGCAGAAATCCTCATGAAAGCGACCAAGGTCGATGGCGTCTACCCCACCGACCCGGAACGCGATCCGTCGGCCATCAAATACGACCGAATCAGTTATACCGAAGTTCTGCATAGAAACCTCAAAGTCATGGATGCAACGGCCATTTCTCTGGCGAGGGAAGAGAATATGCGGATTGTTGTCTTCAATCTGAGGAAGAAGGGCAATATCAAGAAAGTGATTTTTGGAGAAGGGATAGGAACGGTGGTGGAGGGCTCCGGTCATGCTGAATGATATCTATACGGACACTCAGGATCGCATGGACAAGGCCCTGGAAAGCCTCGACCGCGATTACCGCAAACTGCGCACCGGCAGGGCCTCCGTCTCCCTGGTGGACAGCATCAGGATCGATTACTACGGCACCTCGACACCCCTCAATCAACTGGCAACCCTGACCATTCCGGATCCCCGGACAATCATGATCCAGCCGTGGGACACCTCGGTTATCGGCGAGGTCGAAAAGGCGATCCTGAAATCCGATTTGGGGCTCACGCCGATGAACGATGGGAAGGTCATCCGGATCAACATTCCTCCCCTTACCACCGAACGGCGGCGGGAATTGGTGAAGGTGGTCAAGAAGATGGCGGAGGAAACCAAAGTAGCGGTGCGGAACATCCGGCGTGACGCAAATGATATGATTAAGGATCTCAAGAAGGAGAAAGAAATCTCGGAAGATGACCAGTTTCGGGCTCAGGAAGAAACTCAGAGAATCACCGATGATTTGATCAAACGGATCGACGCCGTCTACAGCGCCAAGGAAAAAGAGATTCTGGAAATTTGATGAACCCGCAGCTCGATCTGGATAGACTTCCGCGCCACATCGCGGTGATCATGGACGGCAATGGGCGATGGGCCAGAGAGCGAAACCGCAGAAGGGTTTTTGGCCACCGGGAGGGGAGTAACTCGGTGCGGGACATCGTGTCCTGTTGTCGACGGCTGGGCATTCCCTACCTCACTCTCTATGCCTTCTCCAAAGAGAACTGGCAGCGCCCGGAAGCTGAAGTGAAAGCGCTTTGGCGCCTTCTGAAAAGTTTTCTGAAATCGCAGCTGCAGGAGATCATGGAAAAAGAGATCCGATTGTGCCATCTGGGGGATACCGAAGGTATTCCTGCGGCTGTTGCCAGAGAGCTTCGCGCGGCAATCGCTCAGACTGCCCGGTTCGACAAGCTGACTTTGAGCCTGGCGATCAATTACGGGGGGCGGCAGGAAATCACCAGGGCTGCAAGATTGTTTGCTGCTGATGTGCAACAGGGAAAAAGCAGCCTGGAGGATCTTTCCCCGGAATACTTTTCCCGCTATCTTTTTACCGTGTCGCTGCCCGATCCGGACCTGATCATTCGTACCGGCGGCGAGCATCGGGTCAGCAATTTTCTGCTCTGGCAGCTGGCATACACGGAAATCTACGTCACCCGGGTGTTGTGGCCGGATTTCAGGGAACCTCAATTTCTTGAAGCCCTCCGGGACTATCAGAAGAGAGAACGCCGATTCGGCAGGACCAGCGAGCAGATTGAGGCTATGGGGCCCGGATCGGCGAATGGCGAGCTCGCTTAGACGATGTTAGACTGGCATAAGCTGGATTCGCACCAGCAGCGCCTCTTGACCGGGGCGGCACTCACCGTTCCCCTGGTTGCAGTACTGGCTGCCGGTCCTTACTGGATGATAGCTGCCATTGTGGGGCTTGCCTCCGTGGCGGGCCTGTGGGAACTGCACCGCATGCTCTTTGCGGAGCCTCTCGGGCGATCATGGCAGGCTCTTTACCTGGCAATCGGCCTGTCCCTGCCCGTGGGTGCATTCCTCGGGGGATTTCAGGGGTTGCATGCTGCGCTGGTTGGGGCCATACTCTCCGGATTGCTCGCCCTGCTGCTCTTTTCTCCGCTGGATCCTGCAGGCCTCTCTCGCCTCGCTCGCTTCTCCCTCAGCTGGCTGTACGTTCCCTATCTGCTGTCTTATGCCCTGCTGATTGCGCTCCAGGCAGAAGGAGCACGGTGGCTCCTGTTCATTTTTGCGGTCATCGCCACCGACGATATTGCAGCTTTCTACTGCGGAGGCAGGTTCGGCCGGCACAAGTTGTATCCGACTGTGAGTCCCAAGAAGACCATCGAGGGATCACTGGGAGGTTTGCTGGGAAGCCTTGCCATCGGCACCCTTTACGGCTCAATCTGGTTGTCTGCGGCCAGTACGTGCCAGATCGTGCTGCTCAGTGCGGTCCTTGGGGTGGCTGGCCAGGTGGGCGACTTGTTCGAATCCATGATCAAGCGGAGCAGCGGGAGAAAAGACTCGAGCAGCCTCCTGCCTGGCCATGGCGGTATCCTGGACCGCCTCGACAGTCTGCTGTTTGCGTTCCCGGTGACCTTCTTTTTTGTAACGTGGAGTAGACCGGAACTTCTATAGGTGGTCATGCCCAAAAAGACGCTCAGCATCCTGGGGAGTACCGGCTCCATAGGCGTCAGTACTCTCGAGGTGGTTCGGCAATTTCCCGAGCGATTCGAAGTGAACGCGCTCGCCGCCGGGCGTAATCTGCCTCTGCTCCTCGAACAGATCAAGGTCTTCCAACCCTCCCTCGTAGCGGTGCTCGACCAACAGTTGGCCGCCCAACTCCAGCAGGTGCTGGCAGGCCATCACTGGCAGCCGGAAGTGTGTTTTGGCCCCAAGGGTTACGACCGCGTCGCCACCTTCCCCGAAACGGACATGCTCGTTTCGGCCATGGTCGGTGCGGCCGGACTCCTGCCCACCCTGGCCGCGATCCGGGCTGGCAAGGACCTGGCACTGGCCAATAAGGAAACCCTGGTGATCGCCGGCGCCATCGTCATGCCCCTGGTAGCGCGCCACGGGATCCGGCTACTGCCCATCGACAGCGAACACAGCGCCATCTTCCAGGCTCTTCAGGGTAACCACCAACACGCTCTCAAGCGCATCCTGCTCACCGCCTCGGGTGGTCCTTTCTTCCGGAAGACTCCCGAAGAACTGGCGCAAGTGACCCCTCAGGAGGCCTTGTGCCATCCCAACTGGAGCATGGGCCGGAAGATCACGGTCGATTCAGCCACCTTGATGAACAAGGGACTGGAAGTCATCGAAGCCCATTGGCTTTTCGGGGTTCCTGTGGAGCAGATTGCCATCCACGTCCACCCCGAGAGTATTGTTCACTCGATGGTGGAGTACATCGACGGCTCGGTCATCGCCCAGATGGGTATTCCGGATATGAAGATCCCCATTGCCTACGCTCTGGCCTACCCCGAGCGGCTGCCGGTACAGAGCCCGCCGCTGGATCTATTCAGGCTGCGGAAGTTGAACTTCTACCCGCCGGATGCAGAGAAATTTCCCTGTTTGCGCCTGGCGTACGAGGCCTGCCGTCGAGGCGCAACCGTGCCGGCGGTGCTGAATGCCGCCAACGAAATTGCCGTCGAGGCGTTCTTGAATGGCGAGATCTCCTTTCTCGACATCCCTCGGACCATCGAGCAGGTCATGAACGCCCATCAAACCGCCGCTTCACTGACCCTGGAAAGCATCCTTGAAGCCGACCGGTGGGCTCGAAAAGAAGCTGAAACCTTAATCAATAGATAATCGAACTCTGATGAGGGCCGGATTTTGCTGACCACAATCGCTTCCACTGTCGTCGTCCTGGGTATCCTGATATTTGTGCATGAATTGGGCCATTTCCTGGTGGCCAAGCGGTCGGGGGTCACCGTCCTGCGCTTCTCGCTCGGCTTCGGCCCCAGGGTATTCGGAGTCAAGCGGGGGCCGACCGACTACTGCCTTTCCCTCATTCCGCTCGGCGGCTACGTCAAGATGCTGGGGGAGGAGCCGGGGGAGGAAATCGAAGAAGAACTTCGAGCTACCAGCTTCCAGCAGCAATCGGTCTCCAAGCGCATTGCCATCGTGCTTGCAGGGCCGTTCTCCAATTTCGCCCTGGCGATTGTCATCTTTGCCTTTATCTATGCCTTTTCCGGAATTCCCCAGCTGACTCCGGAGATCGGCTCCATCAGTGCCAACTCGCCCGCGGAACAGGCCGGCCTGCAGGCTGGCGACAAGGTTTTGACGATCAACGGCAATCCCATCGAAAACTGGGACGAACTATCCGGCCTGATCGAAAGGCTCGGCGAACAACCGTTGACGCTCGAAATTGAGCGGGCTGGAGGGCGCCTTTCGATCATTGTCTCGCCGCGCGTGACGGAGGTCAACAACATCTTTGGGGAACCCGTCAAACGGGCGGTGATAGGCGTTACCGCCGCCGGCAAGATCTCCCTGAAAGAGGCCAATCCTCTCTACGCCCTTTATTACAGCGTGCTCCAGACCTGGCACCTGAGCAAGCTCTTCGTTGTGACCATCGGCAAGCTCCTGGAAGGGGTGGTTTCGCTGAAAACCTTGGGCGGTCCCATTCTGATCGCTCAGATGGCTGGTCAGCAGGCGAGCGAAGGAATGCTCAACCTCATTCATTTCATCGCCCTGATCAGCGTCAATCTGGCGGTGTTGAACCTCCTGCCCATTCCCGTGCTCGACGGGGGGCATGTGGTCCTGTTTGCCGTCGAAGGCCTGATCGGCCGTCCGCTGGGCCAGAAGAAGGTTGAATGGGCTCAACGGGCCGGCATGCTCCTCCTGCTCCTGCTGATGATCTTTGTCTTCTACAACGACATCATGCGCTTACTACCCGGTCAGAAACCGGATTTTCTGCCGTGAACGGAGGTGCCGGACAAGCTTTCCGGAATACCCCTGCAGCCGTGGATGACAGCACGCCGCCCATGAGAGTTCTGGCTGTTGACTGCTCGACCCCGGTCAGCAGCATTGCCCTGCTCGAGGGACCACGGATTATGGGCGAATGGACCGTGCAGGCTCGGGAGCCGCACAACCGGCGACTGTTGAAGAGTATCGACCGTCACTTGCAGGAACTGGGATGGACCTTTGAGCAGCTTGACGGTTTCGCCGCCGGCATCGGCCCCGGCAGCTTCACCGGTCTGCGCATCGGCGTGACCACCCTCAAGACCCTCGCCTGGGCAGTACAAAAACCTTTTGCGGGCATTTCCTCCCTCGACGCCCTGGCCGCCCCCCTGGCGCTTGCTGCGCTGTCGGTCTGTTCCCTCATTGACGCCCGCAAAGAGGAAGTCTATTGCGCCCTCTACCAGCCTGACGGCCGCGGTGGGTTGATTCGCCGCACCCCCTACCTGGTGGAGGCTCCCGAGCGTCTCCTGACAAGGATTGAACTGCCGACTATCTTTTGCGGCGATGGCTGGCCTCGGTGCCGGGACCTCTTCTCGAAAGAGCTTGGTGATCGGGTTAGGGAGGCTCCCGGCACCTGCCAGGTGGTCAGGGCGGGTTTCGTTGGCGAACTGGCCAGGCAAAGATTCCAGACACAGCAGCGAGATGACCCGGCAGTCGTCGTTCCCCTCTATGTTCGGCCTTCCGAAGCGGAGATTCAGCACCCGCACCTCAGGTCGTCAGCGCTTTGAAGGTCGTGGTGCCATTTCTTCTCCTTGTCTCCGGGCACCAGGACCTCCGGACCTCATGGTGACCGAAGCCCAAAAAACGCGCCGGGCAATCCTCCGGGCGGCCACCCGCAATCGAAGCAGGAATGCCTATTCGCCACGGATTTTCAGGGCGATCAAGCATCGTTTTTTTTCCCTTGGTTTTTTCCTCCGCAACATCCTGGCGTTGCGGGGAGAACCAAGATGGCAGGGACTCACCCCACGGCTTTGGCGGGGTCATCTTCATCGGATGCTGGAGGAAAGAAGCAGGATCTTCCTCGAAATCCAGCGATGGTGGGCGGAAAAAGAAAGAACGGAGCAAGCCCCGGTCTCGGCCCTGTTCCGTTCCCTCGATCTCCCCGAACAATCGGGGTATTGCAGTCATTGCGGGGGATGCTGTGAGATCGCCAGCGGTTTTCCAAGCTTTCCCCGGGCAACCTCACTGCCGCTTCGCTGGCAGCAGCTTTTCGGCGCCGGCCTGGGAGAGGGCCACCGTTTTTGCGCCTTTCTGTGGGAATTCGACGCCTCGGGGCAGAGTGTGTGCGCCATTCATCCGTGGCGCCCCGCTCCCTGTCGGGCTTTTGCCGAGGCTGAATGCGCGTTCCTTAAGAACGATCTGAACAAACACCCGCCATACCGCCCGCAAGAATTCTCAATGGCGTGTCAGAGACTCCCCCGGCTGATTGATCGCCGATAGCTGCCATCGCGACCCGCCGCCCGCATCCCGGCAGAAGGTCCAGAATTCCTGAAACTTCACCGGATTCAGCTTGTCTCCCTGAACGACCTGACCGGTCTGGTCATCTACCGTATAGTCAAGCAGATTGGCAGTGAAGAAGACGGTCACATACTCCTTCCCGGCTTCCTGCCAAGCCTCGGCCAGTTCGACCTTTCTCACGGCAATGTTCTCGAGGCGATTGAGACGACCCTGCTGACGCATTCTTTCGAACTCACCCTTGAAAAAGTCGCGCATCTCGACCGTCAGAAGACTCTCTATGCCCTCGATGCTGCGGTTCATCCATCCTGCCTGAATGCGGAAGAACAGATCCTGTACCAGTTCCTTGAACGATTCTTCGTTGAAGCTTGGATCAAAACGCCTGATCTGGTCGAGCCCACTCTCCAATTCGTCGTAAGGGGCCGCCGAAGTTTCCCGGGGCATTGCCAGATAGGGATCGGAATGAGCCCCTCCCCCGTAGGAGCTTTCCGGCCGGGGCGACACAATATCCCCATAATACGAGGCGGTGGCTTCCTTTTGCTGTCGCCATCGCCGATAGAACTTGAACCCGAAATAAGCCAGCAGCGCCAGCAGGATCATGTCAAAGAGTCCCATCCCGCCACCATCGCCGGTTCCTGTGGGAGCGGCGTGGCCACTGCCGCCAAAGAGCATGTTTCCAAGAAACCCTCCCGCAAGTCCACCCATCATGCCCTGAAGAAAGGGACTCCGGCTGAACGCCCCCTGAGAAGGCTGGTTAGCGGCACCAGGGAAGGTTCCCGGCGCCTGAGTCGACCCTGGTGAACTAAACGGCCTGCTGGTCGAAGGACTTGACGGGGCGCTCGGCGCCGAAAAGCTTCGGCTGCCGCGACTGCCCGATGATCCCCCGCCACCCGCTCTTGCCCAGGCACTGGCTTCCATGGCAAGCCAAAACACAAAACACATGCTTATCCCCAGCCCTACGGCACCATATAGTCTGCTTCTCTTGCTCATCTTCGATCCTACTCCTGTGTTCAGAGTTGAGGGGATTAGAGAGATACCCGGTACCGTGGTACCCTGGCATACTTCCGGAAATTCGGTCTCGCTTAACATAACAAAGGACCAGAGTCATGGCAACAGTCATCGCTGCATGGTGGATGGAATGCCCTGGCTGGTTCTTGAGCGAGGTTTTTCATTCTGCTCTTACGAGGCTTGGGAAAAAGGCTGGAATGGGTTCAAGCCGACGAAACCTGGAACCGGATCAGTCCGAAAAAGCTGAACAGATCCGAAAAGGGGAACCTCCCACCGGCCCGACCCAGGGCCCGGTGGGAGGCAAGGCTGCAGATCTATTGATCCGTCATGTGGCGGAGAACTATTTTTGAGCGCTGTTCAAGGACGGTTTCCCGGTCCAGCTCGGGCGCAGGTAGATGAACCAGTACATGCCGCCCACCATCAGAGCGCCGCCGATGATGTTGCCGATGGTCGCCGGGATCAAATTATTGACAAAGAAGTTCCCCCAGGTCAGTATTGCCCCCCCGTCCTTCAGGTTGGCCGCAACTGTGGCAAAATAGGCCGGATCGAAATCCTTGATCATGATCGCCGAGGGGATGAAGTACATGTTCGCTACGCAGTGCTCGAACCCGCACGCCACGAAGGCTGAGATCGGCGGGACAATCGAGAGGATCTTGTCGGTAGTGCTCCGGGCACTGAAGCAGAGCCACACCGCCATACAGACCAAGGCATTACAGAAGATCGCCAGAAAGGTGCACTGCACAAACCCCAGACTGGTCTTGGCAATCCCGATGTTCAAGGCAGCCACGCCCACCGCGCCACCGCCGAAGAGGTGCTGCTTGCCAAGAAACACAAAATAGGCAGTCACCACTGACCCCACGAAGTTGCCGAGATAAACGATGACCCAGTTGCGCAGCATCGCCCCGGTCGTAACTTTGTTGCCGGCCCAGGCCATGGGGATCAGACAGTTACCCGTGAAAAGCTCCGATCCGCCCACGACGACCATGATCAGGCCGGTGGAGAAGACCAACCCCCCCAGGAGTCGCTGTAAGCCGTACGGCAATCCGGTGGTGAAGGCCACCTCCTTGCCGGCGCTCACCACAATCTTGCCCAACCCGGCCCATACCGTGGTGGCGTAATTGGCCCCCATGGCAATGAAGGCCCCGGCCAGGATCGCTAAAGCAAACATTCGATAAGTGCCCAGGGCGGCCTTGGCAACCCCGACGCCTTCGGCCTTTAGCGCCATATCCTTGGGTACCAGAGCGTCAACCGAAACGGTCCCATTACTCATAAAAACACCTCCTCATGAATGTTGGAAATTGAACCTGAAACGACTAATCACACATCCCACGACCATCTCAACTCCACCACGCACACCAACTTCCGCCTGCAAGCACCGTTTAGAATCGCTACGGAGCCTCCAAAAGACTAATGCAAATGAGAATAATACGAATGTGCAAAAAAACTCAAGCAGTTTTTCAGCTTTTGCCTCCTGGGTACGCAAAGCTGGGAATTTTGACCGGGGCAATCATCTGAGGCCGGGGGTGGTTCCGGGCTCTCCCGTACGATCGCCCTCCTCCAAACCTGTCCGGGTTGCGCAACAGCCCTCTTGTTCACACGCCCATGGCCGTCGCGTGCTGAGCTGATCGCTTTCCAGTCAAAAAGCTCGCGGTGGGGCACGATCCCGCACGGACCTCTCCTGCCCGAGGCTGCACCTGAGGACATTCTGGTTGATTTGTCGCCGGATGAGCGTTAAGGAGGATATGAATGATCGGCAAGGAACAACAACCACTATCGATGTCTGCCGAAGGTGTCGCACTGCCGGTTTCACATTTTTGTGAAATATCCCGCTAATAACTTGAGAAACTGAATCAGAGTGGACTCCTGACCAGGTTTCCCGACGTATCTTCAGCGGGGTCTGGTGGGGAACTGGGGGAAAGGAGATGGGTGATGGTGGAGGATGGTTTTTATGATCTGATTATTGTTGGCGGGGGACCAGCCGGACTCACCGCCGGGATGTATGCCATGAGGGCGGCACTCAAGGCCGTGCTCATCGAAAAGGGCATGCCGGGAGGGCAGATGGCCCTGACCAAAGGGGTCGAAAATTATCCGGGATTCCTGGACATCAGTGGGTTCGAACTGTCCGACAAGTTTTTGCAGCATGCCAAAGCGTACGGTCTGGAGACGATTCAGCAGGAAGTGACGGCGGTCGAGTCCGGAGTTGATTTTCATGCGGTGCGCCTGGCGGACGGCAGAAGACTCGGCGCCCATGCGATCATTCTTGCGGCAGGCGGCAGCGCTCGCCAACTGGGGGTACCGGGAGAGAACGACAACTTCGGCAAGGGCGTCTCCTATTGTGCGACTTGCGATGGGTTCTTTTTCAGGGACAAAGTGGTGGTTGTCGTCGGCGGTGGCGATACGGCACTGGAGGATGCACTCTACCTGTCCAAGATCACCAGGCATGTCTACCTCGTTCATCGCCGGGATGCCTTCCGGGGCAGCCGCATCCTCCAGCAGCGCGTGTTGGCCGATTGCGGCATCGAGGTTCTATGGAACACCGTGGTGACCGACATCAAGGCCGATGACCATGGAGTATGTGCCGTTTCCCTGAAGGATACCCGTACCAGTGAGACCAGGCAATTGGCGACAGATGGGGTATTCATCTTCGTCGGCTTTTCCCCTAATAGCACTCTTGTGCCGGCTGGCGTCACCCGGAATGCCAACGGGTATGTGGTTACGGACGAGAAGTGTGAGACCAGCATCCCGGGGATTTTTGCCGTCGGCGATCTGCGCCAGAAATACGCCAACCAGATCGTCATCGCCGCGGCGGATGGCTGTATCGCCGCGCTGGCGGCAGCCCGGTACCTCGAGATGAAGAAGGCAAGTGCTTCCTGTAGTGCTTCGCCCACGGCGTGATCACCCCCAGCAATGAGACTCCCTCATGAAAACCGGGCGAGTACCGCCAGGTTCTTCCTTGTCCGTTGCAGGGGTACAAATAGAAGGGGAGAGGCCGTATTCAGGGTCCTGTCCCAAGGGAGTCAGGCCTATGGCGTCAAGCGATGCAAATCCAAGAAAGCTCACCATCAAGTCACGGATCTGGATTGAAGATGATGAGGGCAAGATCGTTTTTGGAGCGGGTCGCCTGCGCATACTCGAACTGGTGGAGGCGCATGGTTCCATTCTGGCCGCCGCTAAGGAACTGCACATGAGCTACCGGGCGGTGTGGGGGAAAATTAAAGCCACCGAAGACCGGCTTGGGCAAACGCTCGTCAGACGAAAGCCCGAGGGAACCACCCGGGGCGGCTCGGAACTGACCCCGTTTGCGCGCATCATTATGCAGGGCTTTCGCCAGCTCCAGACTCAGGCGGAAAACGATGCCGATCAGCTGTTCGAACAGATTTTTACCCCCGAGTTGAACCCAAGAACCCGCTCGGACTGACAAAGAGGGGCCCTCAGCTGGTCATTCCCCGGACGCCAAAAAAAATTTTCAATCTTCATTATGTCGTTATTGACATAATGAAGACTCTATGTCATACATTACTCGTCAGCTTATCTTTCTGTTTTGGGGAATCGGGTGCCAAGCACCCGATTCTCTTTTTGTGCCCCACAATGACAGGCTGATGTCAGGAGTGCAGCTCAGTTGGCAGTTTGCTCGCCCGGTGAGAGCAGGAGGTCAAAGAGCACAAGAACCTCATTCACTGTCCAATAAAGCTGGTTCTGGGTGGTGCAGTCCTTAACCCAGTCATCAGCGTCGGGTTTCCCTCGTTTTTGACATCCATTCACTCGCGGCGCCGTATCGTTCCTGAGCAGAGTAACGGCGTGTTGGTGGTGACCGGAAGCCATAAACCACCTGGCATTCCTGAGATTCAAACCAAACTGGCTTTGCAGCAGCTTATGCTTGAATGATTTGGGGTCAAGCAACTTGACGTCGCCATCAGGTCGTTGAGTTTCTGCTTGATTGTCGGTGTTGGATCAATCGCCCCGTAAAAGATGATCTTGCCTTCATCCACAAACTTCCATCCGGCTTCGAGGCTGTCGATGTCCGTAGTGCCCGGGGGCAGAGGCTCGACCTTGACCATGGTGGCAGTCCGGGTGGAGTACCCGGCATTATGATCGGCATTGTTGTCAAAAGGCCACGGCACGTTCTGGTCGGATGCTGTCGAGCGCTGATCCGGCGGGCCAGGATTCTTCTGCGGTGGTACCATGCGGAAGGGACCTTCCCCATCCAGCTTGTTTTCGGGTGTCAGCACCCCGGGCGTGAGCAATTCTCCGTCCCGCCTGTAGGCGAGGATCATTTTGAGGGGGCTGTGGGATAGGTACCATAAACGGGGTACATGAGCGGGTCGGGATCCGCGTAAAGAGGATGATACTGCGACCAACCGTCCGGTGCAAAGACCTTGATTCCGGTTGCCGAAGGCAAAACCCGAAGGGTCTTCTTGAGTAGGCGCTCCATGCTGACGCCCGTGTACTGGGCATAGAAGTCAGTGGATTTGTGAGCATTCATTTGCATAAACTGGTTGACCTGCGGGAGTTTTTCCAGATCGGCCAGAGAGAATAAGCGGCTGGGAGCAATCACCCTGGAAGGGTCATCGTTGGCTCTCCCGGAAACCTGAGAGCTACGATCTCAACCTTATTGAGATAGGTATCGTTATCCGAGTCGAGGCCTTTCATGGCTTCGAGCGCCTGAGTATTTCTACCATAGTTCAGATAATCCCAGCCATAACTGTTCAAAGTCTGATGAATATCGCCACTTGCATCATAGCCGTAGATGTGATGACACCATTGACAACTGGCCAGGTTCACCGTCTTCCCCTTCGAGTCGGTATACTGGCCACCGCTGTGGCACAGGATGCAGCTGTCAAGTTTGGTGCCCGCCTTGTCCGGATGGACTGTAAGAAACACTCCGGCATCCTGCTCACCCTCGTGATGGTAGGCTGCAAAGCTTACCACCGGGATGAGGCTTAGAGTCAAAATCAATAGGAGTTTCCACTTCCAGTCCGTGAAACCCATGTCAGCCTCCTCTCACAATTGAGAACCCGCCGTCGCTCTGTTTGTACTCGAACTCGGTTTGCCCCACGCACTCCGAGCCCATGCTTTCAGCCTGCCGATAAACGCCAGAGACCCTGCGTCAGTACGGCACCTAGTTTATGTCATTTACCACATGTATCCGCAATGACATAGCAAACAGCACCCACCGGTGATACTCCAACGATCGTCGCAGGGTCAGCAGATAACAGAGCGAGGTCGGCAATGAAACAGGAGGATTGCCCGGCCTTCTTCGCAGCAGAAGCCCGCCTTATTCCTGGGCGAGCACTCAGTGCTGGATTTCAAGGATTTCGACGTTCCTGATTCCTTTGGGGGTCTGGACGCGGACCTCTTCGCCTTCTTCCTTACCGATCAGGGCCTTCCCCAGAGGCGATGTGACCGAAATGGTGCCCGCCTGGACATCGGCCTCGTATGGTCCAACCAGTTGATAGGAAGTGACTTCTCCGGTTTCAAGGTCTTCCATGACGACGGTGCTGCCGAAGGTGATGCGGCCGTTGTCGTCATCGGTAGGATCGATGATCTCACTGAAGCCCAATTTTTGGGTCAGGTCATTGATCCTGGTCTCGATCAAGCCCTGCTTCTCTTTGGCGGCTTCGTATTCGGCATTCTCGGAGATGTCTCCATGAGCCCGCGCTTCCTCGATTGCCTTGATCACCGCCGGCCGCTCTTCTCTTTGCAGGCGCTGTAATTCAATTTTGAGGCGTTCGTAACCGTCTCTTGTAATTGGAACCCTTTGCATCACTTACCCCCCTTACGTCAGTCTTGATGCTGCCATTGTATGCTATTGGGAGTTGCTGTCAAGTTTCGTGAACCATGGAGGCAGTTCCTCCCGCCAGTGGCCACCGCCGGGCGTTCATCATCCCGCCGGGGGTTGTCTTTCACCCGGCTGAATTTTCCTGGCTGCGATGAGGAATTTTGTGGTAGATTATCTTGATTTGCAAGGCGCTCCGGCCAACCGAGGGATGAGGTAGCCCATGCCGTTTAAGCGAAAAGATCTCCTGGGAATTCGTGATCTGGAAGTGCATGAAATTGAGCATATTCTGGATGTGGCGTTTTCTTTGAAAGAAATTAACACCCGAGCCATTAAGAAGGTCCCAACCCTGCGTGGGAAGACGGTGATTCATCTTTTCTATGAACCGAGCACCAGGACCAGGACGTCTTTCGACATTGCCGCCAAACGTTTGAGTGCCGATACCTACAGCATCACGGCCTCTACCAGTTCTCTGGTCAAGGGCGAGACGAGCCTGGACACTCTGAAGAACCTCGAAGCCATGAAGCCCGATATCTTCGTCATTCGCCATTCAGCTTCAGGTTGTCCCCATCATCTGGCTCGGCGCACTCCAGCCTCCGTCATCAATGCTGGTGATGGCATGCATGAACACCCCTCCCAGGCGCTGCTGGACATGATGACGATCAAGGAACGCAAGGGACAGCTGGCGGGTTTGACGGTCTTGATCGTCGGTGACATCGCCCACAGCCGGGTAGCACGCTCCAATATCTGGGGACTGACAAAAATGGGGGCACGGGTTATCGTCTGTGGCCCGCCAACGCTCATTCCACCCCGGATTGAAGCCATGGGAGTAACGGTGTCGCTGCGTCTTGAGGAAGTCATCCCCGAGGCGGATGTGATCATGATGCTGCGCCTGCAGACCGAGCGCCAACAGCAGATGCTGTTTCCCTCCCTCCGCGAATACGCCATCCGCTACGGGCTGAACTGCAGGAAGCTTAAAACCGCCAGAGCGGACCTGCTGATCATGCATCCGGGACCGATCAACCGCGGGGTTGAAATCAGTCCCGAGGTGGCAGACGGGCCTCATTCGGTCATTCTGGATCAGGTTACCAACGGGGTCGCGGTGCGGATGGCGCTGCTTTATCTGTTGGGGCAGAGGTAGAGGATGACAACCATGGACGCTGGCAGTTTCCTGTTTCGCAATGCCCGCATCATAGATCCGGCTCGGGGAATGGACACGGAAGCGGACCTCCTCATACGTAACGGTTCCCTGCTTGAGATCCGGCCGCACCTGCAGGTTTCGACGGACGGGTTGAAGGATCTGCAAGAGATTGATGTCAGCGGCAAATGGATTGTTCCGGGCCTCATCGATATGCACGTTCACCTGCGCGAACCGGGACAGGAGTATAAGGAAACGATCGCTTCGGGAACCGCGGCGGCGGTGGCGGGAGGCTTCGTGGCCGTGGCTGCCATGCCCAACACCAACCCGGTGAACGACTCTGCCGCCGTAACGGAATTCATTCTGGCGCGAGCCCGGCAGGAAGGTTCCTGTCGCGTCTTGCCGGTTGGTGCCATCAGCAGAGGGTTAGCCGGGGACAATCTGGCAGATTACGGCGATCTCCAGGAAGCGGGGGTGGTTGCGGTTTCCGACGATGGGCAGCCGGTCATGAACAGCCTGCTGATGCGCCGGGCCCTGGAGTATGCCCGCGGCTTCAACCTGCTGGTAATCAGCCATGCTGAGGAACTCGAGCTCTCCCGCGGTGGCCTCATGAATGAGGGACCCGTCGCCACGATGCTCGGACTTCGGGGCATCCCCAACGCAGCCGAAGAGGTCATGGTGGCACGGGATCTGCTGCTGGCGGAACTGACTCAAAGTCGGCTCCACATTGCCCACGTCAGCACGAGAGGTGCGGTCGAGCTGCTTCGGCAGGCCAAAAAGCGGGGCGTGCCGGTCACCGCGGAAACAGCGCCTCACTATTTCACCCTTACCGATGAGGCGCTCATGGCATTCGACACGGTCTTCAAGGTCAACCCTCCCCTGCGGAGCGCCGCGGACCTCGAGGCCATCAAAGAGGGGCTGGCTGACGGGACCATCGACGCGATTGCCACCGATCATGCTCCTCACAGTGCCCTTGAAAAAGACCTTGAATTCGAGTATGCCGCCAACGGGATGATTGGTCTCGAGTCGGCACTGCCGCTGGTTCTCAGCCTTGTCCGAAAAGGTGTCCTTACCCCGCTCGAAGCAATTGCCAAAATCACCTGCAACCCGGCACGAATTCTCAGTGTCCCGCTGGGAGAATTGCGACTCGGGACCCTGATCGATCTGACCCTCCTCGATCCGAAGGAGGAGTATGTTCTCGACTGCACCGCTTTTCGCTCCAAAAGCCGCAATTGCCCCTTCCACGGCTGGGCGATGCAGGGACGGGTGCTCATGACCCTCACGGAAGGTCGAGTTGCCTATTCCCGTCTGGGACAGGTTCCTGCTTGACAGCTCAGGGGTGGGTGGGGAGCTTTCTCCAATACTGACAATACTCTAGCTACAGCTGCACGGTCATGGATTCAAGAACGGGCGAAGCCGAAAAGATCTTGGTCGTCGATGATGAGAAGAGCATGCGAGAGTTTCTCGAGATCATGCTTGAAAAGGACGGCTATGAGGTGAGCTGTGCCGACAGCGGAGTGGCGGCTCTAGAAGCCATTCGCCGGCAGAAATTCGACCTGCTCATCACCGACATCCGTATGAAGCCGATTGACGGCCTCGAGGTCTTGCGGCAGTGCAAAGCCATCTCTCCCAACACGGCGGTGATCATCATCTCTGCTTATGCCAGCGCTGAAACTGCGGTCGTGGCCATGAAGGAAGGGGCTTACGACTACCTTCCGAAGCCGTTCAAAATCGACGAAATGCGAACCGCCATCACCAACGCCCTGTTCAGTACCAAAGGCGAAGAGGGATCGCCGGAGGCTCAGGAAGGACCGCTATATTTTGGCTGTATCATTGGTGAAAGCCCGGCCATGCGTAAGATCTACGAGCTCATCCGGCGTGTGGCGGCCACCAGCAGCAATGTCCTGATAACGGGCGAGAGCGGTACCGGCAAGGAGCTTGTGGCCAAGGCCATCTACCGGGAGAGCGCGCGCAGCAAACACCCTTTTGTCGTTGTCAACTGCGGTGGGGTGCCCGAAGCATTGATCGAAAGTGAACTTTTTGGCTATCGGAAGGGGGCTTTCACGGGGGCCACCGCGAATCGCAAAGGACTCGTGGAGGCAGCACAGGAAGGAACTCTCTTTCTGGACGAAATCGGCGAGCTCTCGCCAACCCTTCAGGTCAAACTGCTGCGCCTGGTTCAGGAAAAAACCATCCGCCAGATTGGAGACACGGAAGACATTCCCGTCGACGTCAGGATCATCTCGGCCACCAACCGGGATCTCGAAAAGATGGTCATCGACCGCACCTTTCGGGAAGATCTTTACTACCGGTTGAACGTCCTCCCGATTCGAATTCCTCCCCTGCAAGAGCGCCCGGAAGATATCCCGCTCCTCGCCCAGTTTTTCCTTTCAAAATTCCGCAAGGATTTTAGCAAGGACATTCGCAAAATTTCGGCTTATGCGTTGGATATCCTCAGAGACTATGACTTCCCGGGAAATGTGCGGGAGCTTGAGCATATCATCGAGCGAGGGGTTGCGATGGAGGCGTCCAGCATCATTCTACCGGAAAGCCTCACACTCTCCTCCCACAAGCGAGCCCAAGGCCGGACTGCCGGAGGTCCCCCGCCGGTGCTGCCGGCCTCCGGTTTCGATTTGGACCAGTACCTGGCTGACATGGAAAAGAAGCTGTTGCAGCAGGCCCTGGAGCAAGCCCACGGAGTCAAGCTCAAAGCCGCCGAGCTGCTCCGCATCAGTTTTCGCTCTTTCCGTTATCGACTCATTAAATACGGCTTGGCCACCGAAGACGAGAACTGAAAAGGGCTTCCCATCCTGTTCGGATCAAGTATTTCCGGAAATGAGTGATAGAAAAGGCGCCGGCCTCTTCCCCATGATTTAGAAATCCGGGAAGGGCTGAAGGGAAGATTGAATGGAAAATAAGAAACGACAGTCGCTCTTGTGCCCCAATTGCGGGAGACTGGTGAGCATCAACGAGGAAACTTGTCCGCACTGTGGCTTGTCCAGGCCCGGAGCCCGCTGGCGCCATAATCCTTTGATCAGGAGCCTGTTCGATGATCGTCAGCTCATCAAGTCGATGATCACCGTCAATGGTGTCATGTTCGCTCTGTCGCTGATTATCAACCCCACCGCTACCAGCTTTTCCATGAATCCGCTCGCTTTTCTTTCTCCCGACAACCGGAGTCTGCTGCTGCTGGGGGCAACCGGTCGCATTCCCATCGATCATCTGCATCGCTGGTGGACCGTCCTCTCTGCAAACTATCTTCACGCCGGCATTCTTCATCTCCTCTTCAACATGGTGGCCTTCTATCAGATCGTGCCCCTGATCATTCAGGAATATGGTCCCTACAGAATGTTTTTGCTCTACACTCTTGGCGGGGTAGGCGGCTATCTGGTTTCCTATGTCGCCGGGGTTGCTTTTACCCTGGGTGCCTCAGCTGCTGTCTGCGGCCTCATCGGCGCAGCCCTCTACTACGGCAGAAGCCGCGGCGGCTACTACGGGCAAATGGTCTATCAACAGATAGGGGGATGGGCCGTGGGGATCTTTGTTTTCGGCTTTCTGATTCCGGGGATCAACAACTGGGCTCACGGCGGAGGACTTCTATGCGGAGCGGGAGTGGCAGCCCTGCTGGGTTATCGGGAGCGACTGCCGGAAGGCTCCCTGCACAGGGGACTGGCCGGTATCTGCCTCGTGGCTACCCTGGGAGCGCTCATCTGGGCGGTCTTCACTACCGTGGTTATGGTTTTTCTGGTTGCTGCATCGTAACCTTGTGGGAATTAGCAGCCACCCGCATGACCAACTCAGCAACCGAACTCCGGAGAAACCGGAGGGATAAAAAAACTCCTCTTTTTCAAGAGGGGTTAGTTCGGTTGTCGGAAGCCGATCGACCATTATTTCGGGCTGACCGCTTTCTTTGAGCCATCGCTGGAAGTTGTTTCAAGAACTATCAGCGGGGTAGCGATCGCAGCGGCACCCAAAACCAAGCCAGCATAGGTCCAGGCTGAGTAGCCACCAGCGCTTCCCGTTTTTGCGGTGGTAGCCACCGCCTTGGGAGCCGCTTGGGCCAGCCGTAAGCCCTGACCAGGCTCCGCCAGCAGAGCGCCGTCCGCACCCATGACCTGCAAGGTTCCTTCGTGCATGGTCAGGGTCGATTCCTTTTCCGTAACCAGAAGCGAACCTCTCACCGTAGCCTCGCCGCTTGCCGACATGATGGCGCCGTTTGTCTGCAGGCTGTCGTGAGGCGTATGGAAGGAAATGGGTTTTGCTTCCGGGCGGATCGCGAAATCGAGCTGTCCCGCCTTAACCGTGAGATCCCAGCGCCCCTTGCCCTCGGTTAGGGCAAAGACCGCCTGATCACGGGCCACCAGCTGCAGATTCGGGGTCTGCACGACGCAGTTGCCATTGCACAACATGAGCATTCCCTCGGGCAAGGGCATTTCAGACTGGAACTGACTTGCCTCCTGGCCCTCCTGCAGGAGGCTCACTTTCCCGTGGGGGATCACGCGGGCGCCGGACCCCGCCAGCGAAAGAACCGGCTGAAAGACGAAAACCATTACCAAAACGATCATCAAAAATCTAGTAATGTAATTCATAAGGCACTCCCTCCTTTGTTGAAAGCCACGTACCCATGCTACCTATTTTAGTGCACAATTGTTTTGCAGGTGTCAAGAAAAAAGTCACGCGCTTTTGATCTTGCTTGATTTCACGGGCCGACCGCGAGTCGGATCATGGTCATTCATTCACTCTGGACAGCCGCGCCAGCTTTTCATAGAGTGCAGGATCATCGCAGGTAGCAACCATTTGCCGGTGAATTTCAGTTGCTGTCATGGCTACCGATTCGGGGAGAGCACTGGGAGATGAAAGGGAATCGTGGGAAAAGCTGGCGGCGCAGGCTGAAGGGCCTGTCCCCGAGGCGTGGTGCCTGATCGTGGAAGGCGAGCAGAATTGCCCCTGGCGGGCGGAGGGTGAACCTAATGATCATTTATAACTTGTTTCCGTTATTGGTGGGTCAGTTTGGAGAGTGGGAAGGGCATCTGCTGCGAGCTTCCCGAATGGGGTTTGATTGGGTTTTCGTCAATCCCGTTCAACAGCCAGGCGACTCTGGCAGCCTGTACGCCGTTGCCGACTATTTTGCCCTCAACCCGCTCTTCACCGACACCACGATCAAGAAGTCCGCACGCGAGCAGCTTGAAGAAGCAATCGAGACGGCCCGGGGACTGGGTCTCAAGGTGATGATCGATCTGGTCATCAATCATTGCGCGGTTGATTCGCCGCTACTCAAATCGCATCCGGAATGGTTTGCCTGGAAAGCACGGGGACAGGTGGCCCATCCTTCCTGCGATGAGGATGGAAAACGGGTGGTCTGGAAGGATCTGGCACAGTTCGACCATCAGGGGACTCGCGATAAGGATGGGCTGTATCGCTTTCTTGTTTCCGTCGTGAAGTTTCTCATTGACCTGGGCTTCACGGGTTTCCGTTGTGATGCAGCTTACCAGGTACCGCGAGGCCTCTGGGAGCGGCTCATTTGTGAGATCAAGAGAGACCACCCGCAGGTGCTCTTTGTGGCGGAAACCCTGGGATGCCAGCCCGAGCAAACACGGAAAACCGCTGCTGCCGGGTTCGACTACATTTTCAACAGTTCCAAATGGTGGGACTTTCACAGCAGCTGGCTCATGAAGCAATACATCCTCACCCGTGAGCTGGTTCCTTCCATAGGTTTTCCCGAAAGCCACGACACTGTAAGGCTCTGCGAGGAAATGCAGGGCAATCTCGAGGGAGTGAAGCAGCGCTATCTTTTTGCCGCTCTTTTTGCCACTGGGGTTATGATGCCCATCGGGTTCGAATTTGGTTTCCGCAAGAAGCTGCATGTAGTCAAGACGAGGCCGACAGACTGGGAAGAAACGGGCATTGACCTAACCGGCTTCATCGCCCGCGTGAACGCGGTCAAGGCCCAGAACATGGTGTTTCAGGAAGAAGCCCTCACCGAGATCGAAATCAGCGACAATCCTAATGTCCTGGTATTGTGGAAGGGAGCAACCCGGACCAAGCAGGAGGCTCTGTTGATCTTGAATAAAGACCGGTGGAACCGCCAGCAATTCCATGCAAACAACTTATATGATTATATCGAATCATCAGGCCCGCTCGTGGATGTCTCGCCTGGCTCCCGGCTCGATTACCTCCCCACTCCCTTCCATTATGAACTGCATCCGGGCCAGGGTCTCGTCCTCGTCACGGAAGCGCGCCCGGCCGACAATGAGCCGTGAGGCCTTTTGTGATTTGGGTTTTTTCTGGATTTCTCGCAGGCTCTAAGCTAGTGTTCGTCCGGTAAGCGGTTCTTCGCAGGAATGAGCAACGAGTCTGTCGCCGGGAGCAAAAATCAGCGTGCCCTCACTGTCTTCTTCAAGCGGATATCAGCCGGTCAGTCCCCAGCGGGAGAATGGGGTGGTGGTTCTTCCCATCGATCCCTTCCGGGTCCACGTTTATTGGACGATCGAGGGGCCGGACCTGGAGGCCGACCCTGCGGCACCGCCGGAAGCTCCCTGGGGGGCAGATCCGGTATTGAGATTCTACAGCATCCCGCTCGATTCCTCTGCCATCGAGGACTGCACCGAAAGCTTCGAGGTGCCGGTGCGGCTGGACGCCCCTAATTGGTACGTTCAGCTGCCGAAGCCGGCTGGACGATACATTGTCGAGCTGGGGCTCCGAAGGAAGGATGCTCAGCTCACCGTTCTGGCACGCTCAACTCCCGTGCAACCGCCACCGGCCTCACCGTCTGAAGACTGCACCGAACTCCTGATGCTGGTCGTGGGAGATTTGACCCTGCCTCAGTTCTCTTCGGAAAACCGTGAGGAACAACCCGCCAAGGAGCTGCCGGTCGCTGCCCGGGTTGGAGTGGAAGGCTTCGGACATCACCCGGGTTTTGATCCGGTTTCCTGGGAGGAACCGGCGGATGGGAAGCCTCCTCTCATACGCCAGCTGATGGAAGCGGATGAAGGGCTGTTTCACCGCGGCTTCTCTTCGATTTCCGTGGAAGCATGCCGATCCTCACGACGATGACAGAGGGCTGCCTTGGCATCATCCTGCACGCTCATCTCCCGTTCGTGCGGCACCCCGAATACGAGGAAGCGATCGAGGAGCGATGGCTTTTTGAAGCCATCACAGAGAGTTATGTCCCCCTGATCGAGATGCTGGAGCGCCTTGAGGAAGACGGTATTCGCTATCGCCTCACCCTCTCGCTCAGTCCCACCCTCCTTTCCATGCTGGCAGATCCACTGCTCCAGCGACGGTATCAGGAAAGACTGGAAAGGCTGATTGAACTCGGCCGCAAGGAACTTCACAGGACCCGGTCACAGCCATCGTCCCAGGCCCTGGCCCACTTCTACACCCGGCGCCTCATGGGGATCCGCTGCAAGGTTGTTGACTGCTACCGCGGCAATCTTGTCGAGGCCTTCAGGGCCCTCATGGCGGCCGGCCATGTCGAGATCATCACCACCGCCGCCACCCATGGCTATCTTCCGCTCCTGGCTGTGAGTCCTCCTGCTGTTCGCGCTCAGATCCGCGTGGGCCTCGCCTGTTTCGAACAGTTCTTCGGGCGACGGACCAAAGGCTTCTGGCTGCCGGAGTGCGGTTACTGCCAGGGAGTGGATGGCATATTGCGACAACACGGCATCCGCTATACTGTCCTCGAAACGCACGGAGTCACGCGTGCCGACCCAAGTCCCCGCTTTGGCGTCCATGCTCCCATCTACTCTTCCTCCGGCCTGGCCGTATTCGGCCGTGACCCAACCTTGTCCAGGCAGGTTTGGAGCGCCACCGAGGGATACCCGGGCGATCCGCATTACCGTGAATTCTATCGCGATATCGCCTACGATCTCGACCTGGACTATCTCAGACCCTACCTTCACGCGGACGGGATTCGCCTGGATACCGGCTTTAAGTATTTCCGCATCACGGGCAAGACCGACCACAAAGAAATCTACCTGCCGGAGGAGGCGGAGCGACGGGCCGACCTCCACGCTGCGCATTTTATCGCCACCATCGAACAGCAGCTCGCCTCGCTCTGCCCGGTCATGCCGCGCAAGCCCATGGTCGTTGCGCCCTATGATGCCGAACTCTTCGGCCACTGGTGGTATGAAGGTCCCGTCTGGCTGGATCGGCTCCTCCGCAGGATCGGTTCCCAAGAGACAGCCATCCGGCTCATCACTCCTTCCGACTACCTTGATGAATACCCCACTAACCAGGTGACAACACCAGCCGTCTCCAGCTGGGGCTTGCACGGTTTTCACGAAACTTGGCTCAATGGGAAAACCGACTGGATCTATCCTCTGCTCCACCGTGGAGCGGGGGTGGTGGAGGAATTGGTGCGGAGCCACCCCGAGGCGCGAGGTCTTATCTCCAGAGCGCTCGGGCAGAGCATCCGGGAACTGCTGCTGGCTCAGGCGAGCGACTGGGCTTTCATGATCCACAGTGGCACCATGGCTCCTTATGCTGCCGGCAGGACTAACGCCCATCTGTCCCACCTCGATCGGCTCAGCAGGGAAATCCGGGCGGGCAGGATCGACCCGGTCTGGCTTGCCCAACTGGAAGACCGGCAGAACATCTTTCCCCAAATCGACCCTTCCGTGTTTTCTTAGCATCAAGATCAGGGGAAGCCTCAACCCCCTGCCTTCCACCGGCAAGCAAATAGCTCCTGCCGCCACTCCTCATCATTCTCTCGAGAGCCCTCCAGCGAACCGGATTCTCTCAACAAGGGGAGATACCTGCCCACTTTTGAGAAGCCTTCGTCAGCGTCGTTTCGAAGACGGACCTCCCAGGAGTATGCCTGGTTGCAGGAAAATGTTAAGAAGCTGCGTTCGATGGCCGAACAACCTCGAACCGATAATGCTGAAGGAGAAGGAAACGGATGTTGTCCAAGCCAACCAGAGTGCTCGTAGCGCGTTCGCGACGAAATCACTTCAAACCGACCGGAGTTCGCTATGCCGGAGGCCACAGCACCGGCAGAACTGAAACCAGGGCCCTGCGGATCGTCACCTTCAATGTGAAGTTTGCCAGGCACATTGACCGTGCCGTTGAGCTTCTGAGCGGCAACGCGACCCTGCAAGGGGTCGATATCCTGGCTTTACAGGAGATGGATGAAGAGGGCGTCGAAAAGATCGCTCGTCATTTGGGCTTGAACTATGTCTATTATCCGGCCGTCGTCCACAAAGCCCACGGAAAGAACTTTGGCAACGCCCTGCTGTCGCCTTGGGGGATTGTGGAAGATCAGAAGATCCTCCTACCTCACCCGGGCAGGGCCAGGCAGGTCCCCCGGATCGCGGTGGCGGGCACCCTGGCGGTGGGAGGACAACAGTTGCGAGCCTACAGCCTCCATCTTGGGACCGCGCTCGAAATACGGCCCGCCCAGAGGAAAGAGCAGGTGGCAGCCGTGCTGCACGACGCTCTGAGTTTCTCCGGTTCCGTCATCATCTTTGGAGATATGAATGCCAGAGGCATCGGCCGTTTTCTGGAACGGCACGGATACTATTGGGCCACCAAGCCGGTGCGGCGGACGATCAGTCTTTTTGCCTGGGATCACATCTTCCTGCGCGGCTTCGACCTGGACCAGGTCAAGGAGGTGGGGGTGGTCAGAGACAATCAGAAAGCCAGTGATCACAAACCGGTCTGGATTACCGTTGGCCTGGATGGAAGTCTCGCCCGGGGACTGGCCACCGTCTAAGGAGGAGCGTCTTCTTGGGAGATTCCTTCGAACCCCCGCTTCCTCTCGGTCGGTTGTGGCAGATTACGGAGAAACAGAAAAGCGAGAGGCGGGAGAAGAACCAGGAAGGCGTAGAGGAGACAGTGGAAGGTCGCTTGAACCTCGACCCGGTCGGCCAGTCGCCCCACCGCAGGCCCGGTGAGAATGAACGCAACGCGAAAGGCCAGGGATTGGAGGGAGAGGATGCTGGCGCGGTTGGCCGATGGGCTTTCCGCCTGGGTATGAGTGAGGAACATGGGTCCCCGCAGGCCGCGCATGCTGGTCAAGAGGTAATAGAAAAGGAAACCGAAGGTTCCTCCGATGAGTCCCAGTCCCAAATAGCCAGTCAAGATCAGGACGATACAGAGAAGGATCATGTTCCGGTCCCCGAGGAAGGCGTGAACCCGATAGCTCAGCAGGGCGAACACCGCTACTGTCAGATTGGCTCCCGCCCAGGCCGGGCCGAACCAGGCCAGGGGCACGCCGTGCTGCTGCATGTAGGGTTGGATGAGCCAGACGGGGTAAAAAGAGGCGAGCCCCAGGAGCGTGTTGAGGAGGATGGTGGCACGGAGACGCCGGTTCGCTGCAAAGGCGTAACGGGTCAGCCGGAGAGCTTCCGCCAGATGGGTGCGGGCGAGAAGCGCCCTTTCCCGAAGAGGTTCCTTCATGGAGCGAGTGACGGCACAGGCGATGAGCCAGACCCCGATCTGGAGGAAAAACGGCAGCAGGGGCAGGTATTCGTACATTACTCCGGCAAAAATCGCGCCCAGAGCCTCACCCGTCTGGGCAAAGCCGTTCATGCGCCCCTCACAGCGGGCGTAGAGCCGTTCCGCTTTCTCGGTCCGCAGCGACTCATACAGAAGTGCACTGTCCGAACCGCTGATAAACGACAGGGCGGTTCCAAGGAGGATCTCAGCGACCAGCACCTCGGTGAAGCTGCCGGCAATGGTATAGACGCCCCAGCCAACGGTACCCAGGGTGGTGGCAATGGTGAGGGCGTTCCGGTAGCCAAGCCGGTCGCTGAGGTAGCCGGAAGGGTATTCAAGGATCACCGTGGCGGCTGAAAAGATGCTCTGGAGCAGGAGGATTTCCATCAGGCTCAGGCCAATGTGGTCTTTCCAGAAAAGGGTGATGATCGCCATGGGAAACAGGGTTTTCTGGAGGAAGGCAAACGCATAGAGTTTGTTAAGATTTGAGGACATGCTCCAATTCGTCTTCTTCACCCTGGTTCACTATCGGATTACACCGTTTTCCCACGCTGACCCAGCTGTCGCAGGCAATAGGTGTTGACGCCCCGGTATCAAAAGGTTCTCATGCGTCATCATAAGAGCCTCGGATTTCGATCGCAAATCCTTTAAGGCCCATCATTGCCTCCAATCGGGTCGTCGAGGCCAAGGCCGGGGCTCCGCCCTTGAGAACTCGACCATTCCGCGTCAGGTGATTGGCCTAGAGGAGAAAATGCCATATATAGTGAGCCTGGAACCTGGCAGAGCCGCCATCCTGGTTTTGGACTGTGCAATCGGCACAAAAAGTGAAGGTCAGTATGGGTCGCTACTTCGTTTCACTCCAACCGCACATAACCATGGAGGAAAACCTGCCCCCCTACTGTGATCCGGCCGATCCGGCGGTTGCCGGCCTGTTGAAGCGGGCTGCCGGGGTGTTGTTGCCTCACTATGTAACCCAGTGGCGCTACCGTGAGCTCACCCGCCATGCGCGATCCTGGTTCCCGCGCCTGGACGCCCGTTTCACCAGTCACGGCAAGACTCGGCAGATCATGCTGTTCCGTGAAATGGGAGTCAGACACCCGGAAAGCCGGACTTATCCAAACCCGGCAAAACTTTATGAGGATTTCCAGGAAAACGGATCGCCGTGGGGCTATCCCCTAGTGGTGAAGGGGGATAGAGGAGGGGGCGGGGCTTTTGTGTTCCCCGTGTACGAGACGGCTGACCTTCTTCAATCCGTCGACCGCCTGCGGCCCCATGAGCCGGCACTGCTCCAGCGCTGGGTGGAACATGGAGGAAAGGACTTGCGGGTCGTGGTTTACGGGAGTCACACCGTCACCTACTTTCGGGTCGGCGGCGGACAATTCTACAACAACATCTGTCGGGGAGGACGGCTTGACCATTCCGGGTGGCCACAGCTGCAGGAAAAGGGATCGGCAGCGGTGCTCAGCTTCTGTGATCGGGCCGGCATTGATGTGGCTGGATTTGACCTCATGTTTCCGGATGATGGGGAACCGGTTTTTGTGGAGATCAATTATCACTTTGGGAGAAAGGGGCTGGGAGGAACCAAAGGCCACCAGTCACATCTTCTGAAAGCGATTCAAACGTGGCGGCGGCAGTGCCTCGAGGAGAGGCAGACTCATCTGCGAGAAGAGCCGGAAGGTGGTGAAATCTAAGGCCGGCCTTCCGACCACCGTCTTCTGCTGCCGTGATGCTGGAGACCTTGAGGCAGCCGTCATTCATCGGGGTTACCGGGCATGGTTCTGCTGGCTGGGTTCCGCGCAAGATCGGGTTAAATTTTGATCTTCACCACATTCCCCGCTTTTGGCAGGATCATTCTGTGGCAAAGTCGCCACGGCCTGGCATCGCAGCTTCCGTCAGGCAGCCGCGCAACGGCCGAAATGGAACCGCTTGCACTTCACCTCCCCGGTTTGAGCGATGATCGGCAGGTATCTTGGACATCTTGACCGTTATGATCCCCTGTACGAATACCTTCGGGATCACATCCTGCCTCAGTTGGGCGTGGGGCTGGCGGAAGCCGAGTTCCGCGTCTTCCAGTCCGCGTCTTCGCGCAACGTCTACTTCTATGAGGAGCGGCAGAGCGGGGCGCGGGTGGTGGGCAAATTCCATCCCCCTCACAACCCTTCCGGTCACTATCCAAAAACAGGAGAAATCGAATTCGCCAACCTGATCCACTTGCGCGGGCTGGGGTTCGATTCACCCCCCCACTACGTGGTCAACCCCCTGGGCTTCAACCCGGCTACCGGCAACGTCCTGATGACGGAATACCTGGAAGGCAACGCTCTGGGAAAGGTCATCGAGGAGGCCATGCACCTGGACCGGTGCGAGCGCTTGTACCGCAAGCTGACCGCTCTCGCCCATTTTCTGGCAACCCTCCACCACCGTACCGCGGAGGAGCGGAGAGTCGACTTCGAGCCCTGTTATGACTACCTGGGGCGGATCATCCGTGCGCTCATGGCTAAACTGCATATGGACGCCGACGACGCTGGTGAACTCTACCGGCTGCGGGAAGTCTGGCGCAATGAGAGCATGATGTGGGAGGACCACATGGTGGTGGTGCACGGTGACGTCACGCCCTCGAATATTCTCTTCGGCAGCGGCCACACCGTAATGGCCATCGACCTCGAGCGCATGCAATGGGCCGACCGGGGGTTCGACCTGGGCCGGCTCTGCGGCGAACTTGCCCACTACTTCTACCAGGGCAGGGGCCACCCAGGCGCTGCCGAACCTTTCATCGGGCATTTCCTCTGGGAGTATTGCCGCCATTTCCCTGATCAAATGAGCTCCTTCCGGGCCATTACTCGGCGAATTCCTTTCTACATGGGCATCACCCTGCTGCGCATCGCCCGCAACTGGTGGCTCGACCGGGACTATCGCTGGCGACTGGTCCGGCAGGGCAAGACCATCCTGAGGGCCGTACCGTAGCCAGGAAGGTACGGGCTGCGCCGGACGAGGACCCAAATGTGCTAATACCCCTAACACTCTGCATCGCGGGTGTTAGGCAAAAAGCCTCGATTCATCGGTGGGTTCCGGCACTAACCGGCGGCACCTCAGCCCACCCGGTGTCACACCGGGGGCATCGGTCTTACGATAGGGTACCGAGCACTTCGCAAGGCGAAACCCGCCCACCCGAGCGATCGGACTGGTTTTTGAGCGGTGACGGTTTTTTCGAGCGTTGTTCCGGAGGTAACACCATGGTAGGCAAGCCCGTTAGAGACACCTCGGTGGTCATGGCGCAAATGATGATCCCCCAGGATGCGAATCCTTCGGTTCAACCGGGAGTGTCACCGCTGCAACCGCCCCGCCTTATCGCCACAGCAGGCTGACGAGCATGCGGGTGCCGACAGCCAGGAGCAGCACCGCGAAGACCCGTTTGAGCTTGGCAACGGGCAGGCTGTGGGCCAGATATACTCCCACCGGCGCCGTCACCACACTGGCACAGACAATCCCCACCAGCGCGGGCAGATAGGTGTACCCCAGGGAATACTCCGGCAGGCCGGGCATCGGAAAGCCGTTGACGATGTAGCCCACGGTACCGGCAATGGCGATGGGGAAACCGATCGCCGCCGAGGTGCCGATCGCTTCATGAACGGCGATATTGCACCACATCATGAATGGCACCGACAGAGTGCCGCCGCCGATGCCGACCAGGCTCGAAACAACCCCGATGACATTGCCGACCCCGAACATGCCCGCCGGCCCCGGCACTTCCCGTGAGGGCTTCGGCTTCCTGTCGATGAGCATCTGAATGGCGACGTAATAGAGGAAAAGAACGAAAAACCCTTTGAGAAAATCGCTCGTCATCCTCGCAGCGATGCAGGTCCCGAGAAAGGTGCCAACCAGGATACCGGGGACAATTCGGCGAACCACCAGCCACCGAACGGCACCTCGCCGGTGGTGGGCAAGAAAGCTCGAAACCGAGGTGAAGATGATACTGGCCATGGAAGTGCCCAGCGCGATGTGCATGAGGTATTCATGAGGCAGGTCCTGACGCACAAAACAGAAAACCAGCATGGGGACAATGATCAAACCACCGCCGATGCCCAGCAAACCGGCAAGGACCCCGGCGATTGCGCCCACTCCAAGATAGATGAGGATGATTTCAAGCAAACGATGCTCCTTGGTGTCCTGAAGCACATGCGCGAAATGGTTCGCGAGGAGCGCCGGATCGGGAGCGCGGACATCCGTCCCGCCCCCCTGACGGCTCTCCAGGAGATGCTTTTTGGTGAGGGCCTGATGCCTGACAGAGGCAGGTGCGGGACGCCTTGAAAGGCTCGGCAAGGGTCCGCTCCGGGGGAATCACTTCTCCCAATCTCAACCCCCCGGTGCGGATCATCTCCTGGTATTCATTACCGATTCAGTCATAGCGAGGTCGTGGCCAACGGCAGGAATGACGGACGCTGCGGCTGGTTACGGGGTCGGCTGCGGTTTCTTCGGCAGCTTGCGCCCGCTGAAGTCGGTCATGGAGGCCCGTTTGGTATAGCCGGCGGGAATCTCAAAGGTGCCCGCCGGGGCCGTCCCTTCTCTGATCTCCAGCAGTTCTCGCGAGGACTTGATGGTCACATTCTTCATCATGGTCATATTGGTAACGGTGAGCACCGGCACTCCCCTGACCTTTTTCATCTCCTCCATCATCGCCTTGGAGGCCATGCCCATGCCGGGCTGCCCGGGGATCATCGCCAAGGAAAGCTTCTCGTAGAAATCGGCATAGGGCATTTTGACCTCTTCGCTCGCCCAGACTTCGGAGGTCATCGGCATCATGCCCATATCCATTTCCTGAAGATATTTCCTACAGTTCCAGTTGCCGATTTTCCTGGTTTCCGAGGTGGGGGTGACCTTGACTTTCATCTCACCGGGCATCCCGGGCGGGGTATTGACGGTACCGTCCGAACCCACCGTCAGCTCCGAGTAGCTCTTGTTGGCGTGGTTCAGGTGGTAGAGTACCAGCTTGCCGTCAACCACCATGGCAATGGTCGAGCTATCGCCCTGATCCGTTCTCATCTTGTCGCTGGTGATCCAGGTGGTGCTGACCCTGTCCTGTGCGGGCTGAACCTGCCCCATGATCGTCATCCCATCCGTATGGGTCTTTTCTTTCATGAACACATCCGCCGCCGCCGCCGCCGGTATCAGCATCACCGCCAGCATTACCAAAAGACCGAACTTTCCGCACTTCCCCTGCATATGAGAACTCCTGTAATTGATCTGCCAGAGTCATTGGCAATCGGTGGCACGATTGCCGCTACTCGGTCCTCACTCGGACCTCCAATACCTTGCAGCAGCAGAAAGATCAAGGGGTTTGATGGCAGGGAGTGACCTTCGGGAGCCTCTCAGGGACCGCTGATAAAGCAGAGCGCTTCCTGGGTCCGGGAGTCTGCCACCACCTGGGCGTATTTGCCGTCGGTAACGGCCAAAGGCCTCGAAATGCTTCGCATCCGGCAGGAAACAGCTGAGGATATTCGAGGGCTGAGTGAAGAATACCTGTCTAGGCCCATTTGTGTCCACAACACCCGCTATTTCGGTATAGGCGGGCCAATCTTTGCGGTGGTACACCGGCAAGGAAGCCCGCAATCATGATTTGATTGATCAGGGTCGTGCGAAACACTCCCAGTTGCTGCCAGCGCCGTGCGGAGGTTACAGCGGGGCTGGGAAGTGTCACGATGGTGCCACGACGCCGAAGGCGCCACAGTAGCTCGAAGTCTTCCATGATGGGTAAGGCAGCATACCCACCCTCTTCATCGAACACTCGTTTCTCCATAAACAGTCCCTGATCCCCGTACGGCGCCTGGAAGACCCTGGCGCGAAAGTTCGTAGTCCGCTCGACAAGGCGCATCACCGCCTGGGAAGCGTCCGTTTGAAAACGAAAGGCGCCTGCCACAATGGTGGGAGAATCCAGTGCCTGCCGTATCATGTCAGCATAACCATCGGGGGGCAACGTGTCGGCATGGAGGAATAGGAGCAGTCGCCCGTTGGCAGCTGCAGCCCCCGCATTTTGCTGCGCGGCGCGGCCGCCTGGTACCCTCAATACGCTCGCTCCCGATTGGTCAGCGATCTCCCGCGTATCATCACGGCTGCCCCCATCTGAAACGATCACTTCGATGGTGTCGGCGTGGTACAGACGTGCAAGGATTGGTCCGATGGTGACCGCTTCGTCGAGGGTGGGAATAATCACGGAGAGCAAGGGCTTGCCCGTGAGAACATCTGCGAAGCGGGGATCGTGGGAAAGCAGAGAAAGGTCCTCCGGGCGGTCCACGTCGTTGAGTCTCGGCAACTCCGCCAGCCTCAAACCCAGCCTGCGGATCGCAACGCTCGTCTGAGCGAAAACACGCTCAGTTCCCCAGTCAACATCGGCGAATAATTCCGGGCGAAACTTTCTCATGCCGATGATGGTGTACCCGCCATCTGCCGCCGGACCAAGCACGATATCATGAGTACGCAGTTCCTCGAGGGCTTGGATAAGGATCTCTGCGGTCATTCCGGGCACATCGGAACCGACGGCAACGACAGCCCGTGCACCGTCTTGGAAGGCCCTTTCGAAGGCCCAACGGAGACGGACACCCAGATCACCTGTAGGTTGGGCCACATAATTCAGATCGCATCCCAGCCAGGCGCGGAACTCCCGTTCCCGGCCCAGGGTGAAATGCACGAAAACAGCCGCCTTCCCAAGGGTACCGACAGTGCGGGCAAGGCCCACAATATGCTCGGTCATGCGCCGGTGGATTCGTGCCGCACCTTCAGGCCCGAGCGTCGGAATCAACCTGGTCTTGGCTTTCCCAGGCACAGGAAACCGTGTGAAAATCAGAATATGAGCATCACAGGACATCGCTGAGAAATAGTCCTCTTATACCGGCACCGAGCTGTCGTCTCTTGAACAACGACGTCACACTGGGAAGCCAGCTCTTGGGATTAGACATGGCGATGATGGTCCAGCGAACCGGAATCCGGAAAATTGCCTGGATTCCGGTTTCCTTCGGAATGACGAAACGAAATTGGACACTCGGGGTTCGCCCACAACCAGTGTCACCTCGCATAGACAGCACTTGCGGTGGGCACACTCCATCCTACCGCTGGAAAAGTCGAAATCGGGCGACAACAATGCCCTTTCAGATTGAACCCGTCACGGGCACTCCCTCAGCACTTTTATGAGCCTGCGGGTGTACCGCAAGAACTCGTCATGATCCCTCCTGCACTGGCGCGGTAGATGGATTTCGAGCTCTTCATGGATGGTTCCGAGAGCTCTGTTCATCACCAACACCCGGTCGGCTAGAGTGACTGCTTCATGAACGTCATGGGTAACAAACAAAACCGTGTGCCCAAACCGTTCCCACAGCATCAGAAGGTGATTCTGCATCTCCTCCCGGGTTAGGGCGTCAAGAGAAGCAAAGGGCTCATCCATGAGAAGCACCTCTGGTCGAAGAATGAGCACTCGGGCAAGAGCCACGCGCTGTTTCATGCCGCCCGAAAGCTGTCGGGGGAGATAGTCAGCGAAATCGTTTAGGCCGACCAACGCAAGAAATCCATCGACTTCTTGCTCGACAGCTCGTCTTTCAAGGCCCTTTCCTTTCAAGCCGAAAGCCACATTCTCCCGTACAGTCAGCCAGGGAAAAAGCGCATCCTCCTGAAATACGACGCAACGGTCCGGGCTGGGCTTGGCCACCTGTCGTCCATGGAGAAACACTGTCCCGGAAGTCGGCGGGATAAAACCCGCCAAAACCTTCAAAAGGGTCGACTTTCCGCAGCCGCTTCGTCCAAGCAGGCAGATGAATTCTCCTCTGGCGACATTGAAACTGACATCAGCCAAGACGGTTAGAAAAGAACGGCCTGCGGGAAACACCTTACGGAGGCTGTTAACCTCGAGAATGGTTTCTCCATGCCGCGAGCTTCGGGTAATGGGGATGACCGATGCCTGACTCTTCATGCCATCCTGTGCGCACTTCTGAAACATAACCTGAGACAGCTGCACAACGTGCGATCAGTCGCCCGCCCGACCACAGCGATGATGATGATTCCAACGATGATGATGTCGGTCCGGCCCAACATGCGGGCATCCATGATGATAGCACCCAGCCCATCAGGAACACCGGAAAGCTCTCCCAGGACCAGGTACGCCCACGCGATGCCCAGGCCCAAGCGAAGGCCGGTGATGATGTGTGACATCGCCGCAGGAATCAGGATGCCGAAGGCGCTCCGCCATCTTCCTACCCCCAACATGGCACCCGCCTGGAGGAGCAAGGGATCAACCTGCCGAGCACCCGCCGCGGTATTGAGATAAATCGGGAAAAAAGCTGCCATCGCCACGAGAAAGACGGTGGTTTTGATACCGATGCCGAACCAAACCATGGCCAGAGGAAGCAGACTTATACCGGGGACGGCTCGCAATGCGTTCACCGAATTGCCCATGAGCAGCCGAACGGCCGTGACCCTACCGGAAATGATGCCGAGGGGCAAACCTATAGCAACAGCGCAACAGAAGCCACAACCAACCCGAAACATGCTGGCGGAGAGATCCTTGAGAAACCTCCCGGCATAGGGGGCATCACCGATTCTTCCGAAAATATAGTGGTAGCCCGCTCTGCCAATGGCCGTGGGGGACGGCAGCAAGTATTCGGGGACCAGCCCGGTTTCGCTCACCATCACCCAAAGCAGGAGAAGCAGACCGGGAAAAACCCATGGAAGCCAAGCACAAAGGAGGCTGTGCCTTCTTTCTGATTCCATTCTGACACCATCTCGAGCTGGAGGGCGGAGACTACCTACTTGCCTGTTTGCAGAACCCTTCTGACCTTTGAAACAAAAGAAAGGTCAAAAAGCTTTTCGTAGTCCGGCTGTTTCTGAATGACTCCCAGAGCCTCCATGCGCTCACCGAGGTTGATGGCTTTTCGAATGAAAGATTCATCCATGTCCCAAGCCAGTTCCATATTGGGGGCCGCGAGCTCGAGTACTTCTCGAGGCGTGCCGAACTCGGAAGCTTTCGCCAGCCACTGATCCGGGTGATCTTGGAGGTAGCGGGTGGCTTTCGCATGGGCCTCAACCATTCGATAGACAAGGTCCGGGCGTTCGTCCACGTCTTTCCTGGTGACAAGCATACCCGCATTGATGGTACCGATGGATTCACCGAAGTACGGGTATGCGAGGATTCTACCATATCCCTGCTGCAGGGCCAGACTGGGAAAAGGCTCTCCGGACAGGAAGGCATCGATGTTTCCTCGAGCCAGTGCCATCCCCATATCAAAGAAGTCCACCCGCACCAGGATTACGTCCGTTTCAGGCAAGAGTCCGTTTCGATTCAATACCTCCCTGAGCAGAATTTCATGCATCGTTCCAGGCACGTAGCCAATTCTCTTCCCTTTGAGATCTGAAATTCGGTTGATCCTCCCATCCTTTTTCACCACCAGAGCCGAGCACTTATTGCAGAGCGCCGCCACAATGACCACAGGTTGCCCCTGGGCAGCAGATTGAATGGCGTGGGCGAGCGTCGTGCCGCACATATCCAGGCTGCCGGCCAGCAGTGCCGTTTTTTGATCGGCGGGATTGGTGAATGGGAAGACCGCTGTTGTGGCTCCCTGAGACATGAATTGCGAATAGAAGAAAGGCTGAATGGTCTGTGCCGTCTTCCAGGTGCCGATTTTGATTTCCTCGGCAGCAACCAAAGGGGCCCACAGCTGAAAAGCAACAAGGTGCAGTAGAATGGCTTTCTTGAATTGCGAGCGGATGTGCAACATTTGAAAAACCTCCCCTGACCTTCAAGGATAGGTCTGCTCCTCCAAGGCATTAGGGACCGTACTTGCGTATGATCTGAAACAATTAGAGGGTAAGCCAACGTCCCACCCCAATTCCTGCAACATTTTCGAACAATCGCCAATCCCTCGACCGATCCCGTGGCTGCTGTCGGCGATGTCGTCGCGAGGGCTTGAACCCACCTCGGGAAAAAGCAGGTTGGCGCCGGCCAGCAGGGAAGTGGTATGCGGTTCGTGGGTGCAATGAGCCTTGGCCGTGCCGCCCATGACCAAGCGACTGACCGCAACCATTTTTGCCAGTTCGAGTTCGCCGATCATGCCGTATCTTTCCATGGGCGAGCCGGGGAAATTGATCCGCCGCATGACTCCGCTGTAAGTTGCTCCATGAGTGCGTGCGAGAAACATGAGGTCGACAATTTCTTCATAGTCATGTTCCGGCCCCACCGGTTCAATGCAGTTCATCCAGAGCAATCCAACGTCTTTGAGAACCCTGATGGTTTGCATCCGCGTTTCCGGATCGAAGGGAGTATCCCTGCCTTCACCCAGCCGCAAGGCGTGATAGACTCCGACAAATCCGGCTTCAAGGAGCTTCTCCCCTTCCCGATGGTCGATATCGCGCGTGTTGGCAACCAGAGGGACGGGCACAACCTTCTTTAGCATGCGGCCAATATCGAGCAGCCGTTCCAGAGGGTACGACGCCGTCGTCATGATGTTCAAGGCATCGGCGGATTGTGCTTCAGCCATCTTGGCCCATTCGGTGATTTGTTCGTCGGAAAATTCTTGTTTCTCCAGAAATATGCCCGCCCGCTGGGTCAACGAGCAAAAACGACAGTCCATCGGGCAGGGCTCCACGTTGACGCCGAGATGAAAATGGATCTCTCCCTTGTCCTTGAAGAACCGGCGGGACATCCAATTCGCTGTCTGAAACAGGGCGTAGGCCTCCCTTGAATGCTCCTCGACGTTCATCATTTGCAGCGCTTCCCCTCTGGCAATGCCCTTACCGTCGGCAGCTTTCCTCAGTATCTCCTCAACGTGCGGGGCCACGCGCCAACTCATAACATCAAGACTCCTTCCCAAATCATAGCTGCTGCCGGATCATCGGGTAGTTTGATTGCCATTTCGTATTCGAAGTCATTTTCGACGTCGCTGGTAGACGACGGGAATGAGCATGACGATGACCACCAAGACGAGTCCGACCACAAAAGTCAAAGAAACCCTCCCGCGGATCACATCCAGCAACGAACTGGAAAACACGATGAAGGCAATACAGGCCGGGAGCATGCAAACCAAGGTGGCCATGGCATAGTGAATGAATCTAACCTTAGTGAGCCCGAAGGCATAGTTGAGCAGATTGAAGGGAAACAGCGGGATGAGGCGCGTGAAAGCCACCACCTTCCAGCCATGTCGTTCGACTTCTTCATCCAGGCGTTTCCAGCGCGGGCTTCTGAGTCTGCGCTCGATCCAGTCTCGCGCAAGATAACGGGAAACCAGGAAGGCCAGGCACGCCCCCATGGTGGCGCTCGTAATGGTGTAGACGACTCCCCAGAAGGGACCGAAGAGTACGCCCCCCACGATGGTGATGGGCAGTCCGGGGAGGAAGAGGGCGGGGGCGAGCGTATAGATGATCATGTAAAGCAGAGGGGCGAGCATGCCGTAACTCTCAATCAGATTTTGCAGGGTTTCCTGTTCGAGGTAGCGCGTGGCTCCCGTCGCACGCACCGCCACAATGGCACCGACAATCAGTGCAAGGATCCCAAGCCGGAGCAAGAGTCCCCCCCTCCCGGTTTTCTCTTCTGCGCTGAAGGTCCTCTCGCGCGTCACTGCGGCGTCGACTTCCTTCTTCAACCGTTGCTTAAGGCGAATTCGGTTCCAGTAGGTGAACGGGGCGTGAGAGACTTTGACGCTCCCGGCAAGGGTGCCTTGAGGGTCGTATAGCAAATCGAGAATGTGGCCGGCGGGTGTGGTGGCATTGAGAGCATT
>Ga0255347_1000715_pt1 | contig 58259 bp, 53 predicted proteins | sample wastewater_treat_2_FD_192479 | JGI IMG/M metagenome (GOLD analysis project Ga0255347, IMG submission 192479) | Wastewater microbial communities from Lulu Island WWTP, Vancouver, Canada - plant24 | ecosystem: Engineered > WWTP > Wastewater > Unclassified | place: Canada: Vancouver, British...
GCAATGGCGGCAAAAGAAGAAGGTGACGCACGATACGCTCTGGATCTACTCCGCACATCTGGAGAACTTGCAGATGAAAAGAATTCAGAAATAGTATATGAAGATTATGTAAGGGAAGCCAAAGAATACATCGAACATAACAAGGTCACAGACATCATAATGACCTTACCCAGTCAGCAACAAAAGGTTCTAGAATCCATACTTTACCTGACCAAACAAAAAGAAGAAATAACATCTGGAAGACTTTACGATGTTTATAAAGAATTTTCAAAGGGTGATTCCGTATCATATCGAAGAATATTTGACTTCATCAATGAACTGGAAATGTTAGGACTGATATCAACTAAGACAATATCCAGAGGTAGAGGAAAAGGTAGAACCAATATAATAGATCTCCAATGTGATATGGAACTACTAGAAGATTCAATATGGACCAATAATTAGTCCATAAATTTTATTTTATGAATTATTATAAGAAAAAAACTAATTTTTTTTTAATTTTTAGATTTTTATTATTATTAATATTATTATAATTATTATATATTTTATATTATTAAATTAATTAGAATTATGATTCTAAATAAATAGTTAATTAATAAAACACTGTTTTATAACATTAAAAAAATTTCATTTGACAGTTTAAATTTTGTTGTTAATCAGTGATTTTAACAAGGCCATTCGAACAGGGACCCCATAAAAAGCCTGTTCAAAGTATTTACCATAAGGAGTGTTATCAACATCATGTGATATTTCATCTACTCTGGGTAAAGGATGCATTACTATTGCATGGCTATTTTCTAGCAATTTCGCATTGATTAAGTAAGCACCTTTTATTTTGGAGTATTCTTGTGGGTCTGGAAATCTTTCCTTCTGGATGCGTGTTACATAGAGCACATCTGCGTAATTCAGTACGTCATGGATATCATCTGTTTCATTTACATTTATACCTAAACTACTGAGGTCATGCAGTATTTCGTCAGGCATTTGTAACTCTTTAGGCGCTACAAAGCTCATTTTAACATCGAACTTTGCCAAGGCGTATGCCAGGGAATGTACTGTTCGACCATATTTAAGATCTCCAACCAATGCTACATGTAATTCGTCAATTTCACCCAGTAAACGTTGCATAGTGTATAAATCAAGTAATGTTTGGGTAGGGTGCTGTCCTGCACCATCACCAGCATTTATAACTGGAATATCAACAAGTCCCGCCACGTATCGGGCTGTTCCTTCCATATCATGTCTTATAACCAGTGCATCAGTATATTCAGCTACAATGCGTACTGTGTCGTTTATGTTTTCTCCCTTTGTGGCTGAGCTTACACCCGCCTCTGCAAATCCTATAACTCCCCCCCCTAATCTTTGCATGGCGGCTTCAAAAGATAGTCTTGTTCTGGTGGATGGTTCGTAGAATAGGGCTCCAAGTATTTTCCCGGATAAGACATCACATTTTTCTCGGGACCTGGCTATGGGTTCCATTTTTTCTGCTAATTTAAGTGTCTCAATAATATCCTTTTTACTAAAGTCCTTTATAGAAATAATATCTTTCTGGGATAAAACCATCTTACATCCACCTTTCTGGATAACTGACTTTTTTGACTATTTATATAATTCTATATCTAATTTTTATTCATTATTTTATTATAATATTATTTTATTATAATATTATTTTATTATAATATTATTTTATTATAATATTATTTTTTTAATATATTATTAAATAATTTAATTTTAACTAAACAACACCTGATAATTTTAAATTATAACCTACGGGCAAAGGTCAAATACCCAGTATGCCCTGTCATCCTAGTTTTTGGTCGTGTCCCCTTGATTTTTATTTCAATTTCTCTTAATATACATTCAACTGTCTTTATATCTGAAAATCCATACTTCTTAAGCACTTTGTTAAGTGTTATCACCGCTTCAATGTAAGGGTTGTAGGTAGCCAGATATCCGCCGACTTTAAGAGATTTTGATGCGTGTTCAACCACATCCCATGGTTGAGGAAGGTCTAAAAATACCAGGTCAACTGATGATTCATCAATTCCCTCTTTGATATCTTGGTTTTTCACAGTAACATTTTCCTGACCGAATTCAAGGATATTTTTCCCGGCGATACCTGCAAAGTCTTCCCTTAATTCGTAGGTATAAACTTCCCCTTTAGATCCTACGATATTTGCAAAGTATAGGGCGGTTGCTCCTGAACCAGTACCTGCTTCCACAACTTTCTGCCCATATCCCAAGCCAGTATAGGCATTTATAATCCCCACATCCTTTGGAAGGATTATAGAGCATTTTCTCTCCATGAGATCAATGTAATCATTTAAATTTGCTTTAATAACGGTGAATTTATGTCCCATATGAGTTTCTAATACATCACCATCATTACTCATGGCAATATCTTCATTTTTGATATATCCGTGGTTAGTGTGTAGGTCTTCATGAGTCACTGGGTACTTCTTTCCTTTAGAGTCTATTAAGATTCTCATTTTTATCTTCCGTTATAGTTGTGCTTGTAATCAATATTAGTTAATTTAGTTAATTTAAAAGCCTTTTATTCAAATTTAATCCATTTCTAAAATATTTTATTTTATCTATATGTTATTTTAAAATATCTGATAACTTTAACTCAATATCTGGAGCATTATTCCTGTACATGAATCCAGAATCAATAACATCCCTTATTTTTTGGGCTATTACCTTACCAATACCATCAACACTGGTTAATTCTTCTTTCGATGCATTAATCACTCCCTTCACACTCCTGAATTTTTCTAAGAGTTTACGGGCAGTAACTGGCCCAACGTTGGGGAGTGATTCTATGATGAATATTTGTTGTTCCTGGAGGCTTAAGGGTTTTTTTTCAGTACGTAGTGGCATGTCCCTAGGACCTTTTTTTAATTCTCGGATAGCTAAGCGGTATATCATCGCTGCAGTATCTTCTGGAGAACGAGTTGGTAGAATAGGGATTTTAAAATCAACAGCCAAGCTAGCTAACGCCCCGCGAACTGCATTAGGGTGTAAACCACCTGAATAAATGCTTTCACCCTCTATTATTATGATGGGTGAGCTGAATTGATCAACCAGATCCTTAGCTTGTTTATACAATCGTTTATCTATTATGGAACCGGTAAAATCATGTGCACTCTTACGTTCCACACCTATATTATCTGAAATTTGATAATCTGCCACTGTAAGTGTGGATGTTCTGATTTGAACACCCAGATTGCTTAACTCTCGGACAACACCTGATTTAGCTTCCCTATGGTCGACGTGGACTACTGGTTTTTCCATGGTGGTTTCAGTTTCTGTAGCAGGGTTATCTTCATCATTAAGATTATCTTTTTCAATGGAAATTTTCGTTTGGGATCCATCAGTGGAAATTTCATTTTGGGGAAAGTCTTTGATGAGCTGATTTTTCATTCTCTGTTCCTTATTTATGCTGGTCCAATAGTAACTCTCATCACGTGTGCCTTTTGTTATTAAAACCGTCATATGACCCTGTGTTTTCCTCCCTGTTCTGCCTCTCCGCTGGATCATCCTTATCTCTGATGGCACCGGTTCATAAAGGATAACTTGGTCTACGGATGGTATATCAATCCCTTCCTCTGCTACGCTGGTGGATATCAGCACCTGATAAAGTCCCTTGCGGAAATTCTTGATTATCTGTTTCTGTTCTTTTTGAGTGAGTCCTTTCTCCTTATCCCTGGAGGCTTGTCCAAAGAACTTCACAGACTTGATACCTTCATCTTCACATTTACGATGGATCTCGTTCACGGTGTCCCGGTACTGGCTGAAGACTATGATCTGCTGGTCCTTCTTTAACTCCTTCTTCAGAATTCTCAAGAGTCTGACCATCTTTGGATGATCAATTTTCTTATCAGCAGCTCTACGGGTTAACTGTATGGCTGTATTGAAATCTTCATTCTGAAAAAGTCCACGGGCTGCTTTTGTCTTCTTATTTTTTAATTTTTGGAAGTAATGATGGAGGTTACTTATTCCCTGTGTTTCCAGTAGCTCAAGTGCATGTTGTAAATTGATCACAGCGGTGATCATGGACATGGCCAGTAAACAATCACGGTGTGGATTTGCAGTCCTTGATATCCTGTTTTGAACTCGGCCACGTGCTTTCAGAATATCTTTTTTACTAACCTTAGAAATTGAATGTATAATTTTGAAGTTTTTAAGTCCTTTTAACCTGTTTTTCAGGACTTTATCCAAGCGGTTTTTTATTTCTTTTTGCTCATTGCCCAACTCCACGAACACCCACTTAATCTCAATGGGATTAAAATAGGGCTTTACATCAACGTCATCTTCAGTTTTAACCATAACTTCCTGGATAAAAAGATTATGGCACACAGTATTAATTTTTTCTTCATCACCACCAGGAGACGCAGTTAAACCAAGTATCAGGGGATTTTTCCCTTCCCGCATGTATCGATTAGCTAAAAAAACGTAGGCATAGTTACCTGTCCCTCGGTGGCATTCGTCGAATATCAAAAGTGAAACATCCCTTAAGTCATACCGTCCTGCAATTATGTCAGATTCCACTGTTTGTGGGGTTGCCGATATTATCTGGCTTTTTTCCCATAATTTAACCCTTTTATCAGGAGTTATTGATCCACTCAGCACATTAACCGGTGCTTTCAGGAATTCTGTTAAACTTTCTTCATGTTGTACTGCCAGTGGCTTGGTGGGGGCTAACATCAATATTTTGGATTGGGGGATGTTCTTCAACCTTTCAGCTGATACCAATGCAGCTACGATGGTCTTTCCCAGAGCAGTGGGGGCGACAATCATAGTGTTGCCCTTTTTAAGCACATCAGCAGCCAGAATTTGTTGATAAAGCCGGGATTCTATTTTCTCTGGTTTTATAAGTGGGTGCTGGATCCATTGTATACTATCCTTTGAAATGATTGATTTTTTGTTATTTGTCATTTAAATCCAGTTCATGATGTTTTTTTAGTTAATGAAAATTTACATGAGATATGTTGAATAAAATATATTTATATGATTTATTATGTTTTGGCTGCATATCATTTGTCCCAATTTCTACAACATGTGTAAATGATGCAAGGAGGGTGTTAAGTGGATATGAATAATAAGATTACGTATTTTAAGCTAAATGCAAATAACCAGGAAGAGTTAATTAAATTGATTGAATTATATGAAACTGTTTTTGAAATGGATCCATTTGAATATCCACGAATTAATTATCAAAAGAAGCTATTAAACACTGATAATATAATTTTTGTTGTAGCAAAGTATGAAAAGAAGATTATTGGGGGTTTAACTGCCCATGAATTACCATCAACTTATTTTGAAGCAAATGAAGTTTACGTCTATGATCTTGCAGTTCACCATGATTTTCAGAGGAGAGGGGTAGGAACCAGATTGATGGATAAATTAAAGGAAATTTCTTGCACTAAAGGTGATAAAGAAATATTTTTACAAGCGGATATTGGGGATTATGCCATAGATTTTTACAGGAAAATTGGGGGAGTTCCTGAAGATGTGATTCATTTTTCTTTCCCCTGTAAAAAATAATGCAACATAAATAAGATAGTAAATAGACTCTATTTCCAAAAAAAATAACTGTTATTCTATTAAATCTTCAAATTCATCATAAACCACGTCCAATCCACACATAGTAGGGACGTAGTTTGCTGCCTTAGCTGAATCAACGCCAATCACCTTGAATCCCAGATCTTCAATAGGTGAAACTACCATACAGGTATCGCAAATCAACTTTCCACCAGCATTTTCAATGGTTTTTGTGTATCCCATACGGTCTGCAGCCGCTTTAACTGGGATGGAAGTGCATACCCAGAAAGGGGTGGAAAGTTTTCTACCAGATATTTTTTCTGCTATCTTTTCTATTTCATCTAAAGATGCGTGGGGACAGCCTATGCATATTAAATCTGGTTTCTGGGCAGTGGTTGAAAGTTTCTTACGTGCATCCATTACATCATCCTCTGTAACAGAAATTCTTTCTATTAATTCCATATCTTCGCTCTTTAAGGCTTCTTCATATTCGGGGGTTACTCCCTCCACATGATACAGTGCCACTGCTCCTGAAGATGCCAATGCAGCTCCTAAACTTTTAAGTTCGTTAATTGAAGGGATATTTTTCAGTTTGAAGTAGGGAACTCCTCCACCTACTATTTTACCCACTATGTAGCCTAATGCACCATAATCTACTCCCTTGAGTGGGATTTCTAATTCAAATACGTACTTCGCTTTTCTACCCTCATCCAAATGATAGCCGTATGCCGCTGTTTTTCCACATATGGCTGCTGCTAACGCGCCTGGACCGCCTTCCCTGTTTGTCCTTGCGCCCAGGACGGAGTTGGCGTAACATACTGCAGAAGATTCTGACCATGCTATGTGGCTACCCATGATGGGGACGTTACCTACCAAGTAGGGTGTGCAGGTGCAGGTAGTGCTGATGCCCATCTTTTGATAGGCTGCGATAATTTTATTCTGCTTTTCAACGAATTGTTTTGAGAATTTTAAATCCTCCCAACGCTCCAAATCTATACCTGCAGGGTTAAGAGTGGACGGTACTTTGACCTTTACACCACTTGCTGCCAATTCATCTAAATATTCTAAACCTGCCTCTCCTATTGTTTTATATGAAACTCCTGAAATCTGGGCAGATGTTATATCTACCATATTTTCTGCGCCATAGATATCCCCAAGGGCCACTAATATCTCCATGGACTTTTCAATAGCAATCCCATGTTTACCATCGTACATAGCCTGTTCTTCTGGTGTAAGCTGCATATAAACCCCTTAATACTAACTGAAAGTTATCTGCTTCGATTTATTGGATTCTTCATCTTCAATCTGACTTTTTATAATATCATCCACCAGATTGAGGAAGTTATCCTGATTATTTCGGGGGACAACTGCCCCTGCTGCCACGGTATGCCCGCCACCAGTGCCACCGTAACTATGTGATGCTTGTTCAAGTGCCTGACCAAGATTAACTCCTTTTTCAGTGTTTAAAAGGGTTGTCCGTCCGGAAATTTTAAGTAATGGGTCCATACGAGACATCGCTAACACTGGTTTGTCTGGATTGAACAGTTTAAGATCCAATCCAATATTGGCCAAAGTCCCCATGAAACCCTTTATATCTTTATTTTCTGTGTAGATATATTGAATGTAATCCATTTCAACTGATCCTTCCTTTTTAATCCATTTAACACCCTTTAATACTGTGTTCTGGTAATTATTCAGGAAATTCATCCCCTGTTGTAAGGATTCCTTCCGATCTCCCAGACAGATACTCAGACCATACCCATACTTCTTACTTTTACCACAAGCGTCTATTATTTGGGAATAATCACTGATATTAGTGAGCAAAGGTATCTCATCCTTGATCTGGTAAATTTTCCCAAATATTTCAGGGTTTAACTTCACCAATGCTGTTTTCAGGACGTCTTTCTCCTCGTTGCTAAGGTCAGGGAATTTTGTTTCATATGAAACTCCAATCTTTTCCAAGAAAGTTTTACTTCCATCAAAATCTCCAGAAATATCAGGCAGTGGTGGTAGGAAAGTATATGAAAGTGCCTTATACAAGGGTTCTTCACTCAGGAAAGAGGCTTTTAATCCATTTTTAACTTCTATAACATTTTTCTTTATTCCTTCCTGCATTATGGTGTGATTTATCCCAGTTATGTCACCATTACCCTGCATATCACCAAAGGCACCTACCATTGCCAGTGCGGTGAGTTCATAATGACCCATAGGCCGTACAGTAAGGTAGGTTACACCTGAACCACTCACATCCCTTGTACCGTCCATTCCGAATAAGTGAGGATTGACATGAACCACTGTTTCCTGGTCTTCGGTAGAATCAATGGTCTGGTGGTGGTCTGCAATTATGGCATCACCTTTGAGCTTGCCTATCTTTTGGGTCCAGGCGCTTCCCATGTCACAGAAGAAGAAGATCTCATATTTTTCCTGAAAGATTTTATCCAGTACCTCTTCCTTTAGCCGGGGGACTATGGTAACATGGAATTTGCCCTTCTCACACGTAATGGCATTACAAATCACACCGGCTGCGGATATTCCGTCAGCATCGTTATGGGAGATTACCCTCACGACATGATCCTGTTCTAAGTGCTCTTTTAAGAGTTTGTTAGCTTCATTAGCCCTAGTTATTAAGTGATGTTGATTTGCACCACTTTTACTTGATTTTGACATATAAATTTCCTATTAAAGTATTACTATTAGTTTCTTAAAATTTGAATAATTCAATACACTCTTTATTGTTTGGAATTTTCATATTAATCTTCTGGTTTTGGTTATAAAAAAGGAGGTTATAACCATATGGAAAGTTTTATTTGTTATAAAATGCTAATTATACAATAATAATAAAATAATCGCATTTAATTTTGGAGGTTTGCTATTTTGGAAATTTTAAAAATACCTTTGATGATTAAAAAAGATTATGACAATTTGATCGCTGAACAGTATGTTAGTAGAATTGCTTTTCATGGAAAACATCCATATATCGCTCCTTTTATTTATGTATTTGATGGTAAGTTCTTATATTTTTTATCAACCAAATATGGAAAGAAAATAGAATTAATCCGTAAAAATCCACATGTGGGAGTTGAAATAGAAAATATCAGTGAAAATTTAACTAAATATAGTTTTGTAACTTTACAGGGTAGTATACAGGAAGTAACCAATAATAATGAAAAACAGAAAGTTAAAGAAAGGTTTGTTAACATGATCGAAGAAAAAAATCTTTCTATCAATATATTAGCTGCTCTAGGTCATTCGCCTGAAGAACCGATACAAGCCATTTTAAAAGAAGATAAATCATTTGTATGGAAATTGGTCGATGTTATTAATATTACTGGTGTAAAAAACCCCTGAATGCGTTTATAAAACCTTAAACAAGCAAACATACTTTATTTATTTAAAATATCTAAAAAATAATAAAAGAAGTTTAATTGCATTTTTTTTGTTTTATTAGGTAATGGCTATGGTTAAGTAAACAAATACCCACCAAAGGATCACAAAGAGGGTAGTGCTAATTAATGGTATTTTATCTGGTTTTAGTTTACTGAATTTGGATAGGAAGTACCAAGTTAAGATTATTAGAATAAAGTAGAGTATGGTATTCACTATTCCAACTATATTTAATGGGTCTTTGTACATTACATAGAGCCAGACAATAAGTGTGATTACTATTCCAATCCATATCACTGGTTTTAATTGTTTGCTTACATTAATTGTTATTTGAGTTAGTTCTTCTGATTTTCTGGATCTTATAAGCATTGAGAACAGCGTCATTATGCTTCCCAAGGCTAATATGATTCCCAGAAACTCTAAGAATAATGTGGTAACTGGTTTACCGAAGAATTGTTCTTTGAGTAGGGGTATGGTTACTAATGCTTTTAATGATTCGTCTATGGGGAATGATTCAATTTCTCCCACTGCTATGCTATATTTACCCATATTAGCTGAATTGTAAACTTTTATGTAGTATGTGCCTGCTGTTAGATTTGCACGGGCATCTGGGCCTTTAAGGTAATTGTCTCCTCCAAATTCCTCAAAATATGGTTCCCATGTACTGTTCTGACCGTTTATAGTCATTAATACGGTTCCTGATGAATCAAGTATTTCAGCTGAGATGAAATCTGGGGGTATACCTGGGCTTGCTGGTACTAGTAGGTTGATATAGAATTTAAATGGTTTATCAGAAGTTATTTTATAGTAATTTGGTAGTCCTTGTAATTCTCCGTAGAATGCTTGGGAAACTTCGGGATTTAGTATAACAATGGGATTTCCCATGGTTGCGTTGTCCCCGATAACTAATCTGGGCTGATGTGCTGATGCAATAGAAATAGATGCCAATAAAAAAACAAAAAAACCTAATATTAACCAAGTTTTTGAATTTTTTTCAAGACTTAACATAATATAATATGATAAATTAATAATTGAAATTTTTTATGTTATTTGAAAAAAAAACTTAACATAAATTTAGCAGTGTATTATTAAAAATGATAAATAGGATCTATAAATATTTAAGATTTTGTCTACGGCTCTTTTTCTGTGGTTTGCATTGTTTTTAATTGTTCTGCTCGATTTTTAAGGCCTAGAGTTAATAATAACATTATTATGGTCACGAAGGCAATCATAATATAAGCTGATTGATAACCTATTAGTTTAATTGTCTGAGATCCAATTATCGCACCAATAAGAGCACCACCTATTAATTGGCCTGTGCTGGAGTTGAAATTAATTAATGCCTGGCCTGAAGCCCGCTTTTCAGGTGGACTTTCAGTTAACATGATATAACGGAGGGGTGAACCAAGCACAGTTCCTAAACCCAGACCAATAACTATCCCTGAAACTATGAATAAATAAAAACTACTGGCGAAGAAGCTTAACATGAAAAGGCCTATTGTTAGTATAGCTGTACCTGTTGTCATAACTATTTTTGTACCATATTTGTCTAGTAATTTACCTATTATTGGAGCGCTAACTCCTAAAGCTAAAACAAGTGGTATTACCATTAAACTAGCATTGGATGTGGACAATGAGAGTGCGGTTACTGCCAGTGAAGGCAGGAAAACAATGGCTGTCTGACATAAACCAGTTCCAATGGCGATGCTGGTGGCTATCTTTACCTCTAAACTTCGATATAGATCTATTTGAATGACAGGTTCAAGGATATTTCGTTCTAATTTAATTAATAAAGGCAATAATAGTGCGGAAATAACTAAAAATGGCCACACAAAGAGGGATCCTAAACTTACGAAGAAATTACTGGTGTTAATCTGATTCACACCTAAAGCCAATGAGGCCACCATCAGAGCAAAAACTATGGTTCCATGCCAATCAAAACTGACATACTCCTTTCCTTTTGAAGCAGGTAATATAAAAAAGCTTAATACGATGATAAGTGCGGATATAGGTATATTGATAATGAATAACCACTGCCAACCGTAAGGAAGAAGTAAAGCCCCTATTATGGGTCCCAAAATTCCGGAAAACCCCCAGACCGAACCTATAATGCCCAGAGCCCCTCCTCTTTTTTCAGGGGGAAATGTGTCACCTATAAAGGCGCTTGCAACTGGAAATATACCCCCGGCCCCAAATCCCTGAATTGCCCTTCCTAAGATCATCATTTCAAAGGATACAGAAGTAATTGTTATTATAGATCCCAAGGCGAAGATGAAAATATCCAGTACGTATATTGATCTCCTACCATGGATATCTGATAATTTGGCCATTAATGGGGTACCAATCATGAAGAATAGAATATATATGGCGAAAATCCAGGATACCAAACGTTCATTAATACTAAAATATCCCTGAATTGCAGGAAGTGCAGGTCCTACAATCCCAATATCCAGGGATCCCATAAATACACCAATAAAAATAAGAATTAAAATTCTATTTCTATGTCTTTTATCCATAAAATTTAATGTAAATTTTTAGTATATAAAACCTCATTAAATGTTGATTTTACCGTATTTTATATAATATTTGGGTTAGAAGACTATTATTGAATCTGTTTTAGTGTCTAAACTAACCAGGTCGTATAGGTTACCAGCTATGTTATCATTTCATAATATCTTTTTTATATTACAAGGAGTTGATATGCATCACTTTTGCTTGATATTGACATATAAATTCCTATTAAAGTATGCTTTTAATAGTCATGTGATTGTAAATTATGATGTATAGTTTAATGGTTTGTGGATTTAATATGCTGGTTTGTTACTGAAGTCCTGCTATACCATATTTCAGCCTAACCAAATTTATTTATCACGATATGGACATAATAATTATTGAGAGTTTTATGGTTAGTTCTGATGATTTATATAAAGATTTTCTTATTTCTTTAGATGAAGCTGTGCAGCTTTCTGAGTTAGTCTGGGATGATAATGGGCAGCCAAAGGATTTTATTTTTCTAGATGTTAATCCTGCCTATGAAAAACATACCGGTTTAATTAAGGAAGAAATAGTCGGAAAGCGGATTAAAGATATTCTCCCAGTAGTAGATCAAGTTTGGTTAGACAGCTATGGTGAAGTAGTGCTTGAAAATAAGCCAAAGCAATTTGAAGAATATAATTCGGGAACTAATAAATTTTATCAAGTTAAAGCCAAACCATTAGGCGGGAATAAATTTGCTGCCATATTACAGGACATCACGGAAAATAAAAAAATAAAAAAAGCTTTAAAAAAAAGTGAAAACCATTATCATAAGGAGCGAGATAAGCTTTCCAGTTTAATTAATAGTATTCCTGATGAGATATGGTTTGCTGATTTAAATAAAAAATTTACATTAGCTAATAAATCTGCTCTTGAGGAATTTAATATGGATTTTCCTGATAGAGATGTAGAGGAAATGGCAATTAATAATTTAGTATATGATATCGAAGGTAATCCCCGTCCTGTGGATGATGCACCACCTTTAAAAGCATTGAAAGGTGAGCACGTTAAAAATCAGGAGGAAATTATACAAACACCAAGTACTGGTGAGTTAAGATATCGCCAGGTGAGTGCTTCTCCTGTTAAAGATATGGAAGGAAAAATTATTGGTTCAGTATCTGTAGTGCGTGATATTACTAACAATAAAAAAGCCGAAGAAAAACTCAAAAATCAGAAAAATGAATTGGCAAATGTTAATCAAGCTTTAAAAGAAGCTCGTGAAAATTTAGAGATAAAAATTGAAGAGAGAACAGAAAAGCTCAAGTTAATAAACTTATATAATCGAAGTTTGATAGAGGCCAGCTTGGATCCATTGGTCACCATTGGACCTGATGGAAAGATTACGGATGTGAATAATTCTACGCAAGAAGTGACAGGTTTTAACCGAGAGGAATTGATTGGCACTGATTTTTCAAAGTATTTCACAGATGTTAATGAGGCACGTGAAGGTTATAAAAGAGTTTATAAAGAAGGATCGGTTCGAGATTATCCATTAGATATTGTCCATAAAGATGGATCCATAACTCCTGTTTTGTACAATGCTTCGGTTTATAAAGATGATAATGGTGAAGTCATCGGTGTTTTTGCTGCTGCTAGAGATATAAGAAAAATTAAAAAGGCTGAAGAGGAAATTCAGAGATTGGCAAATGTTGTTGAATCGTCAGATGATGCAATTATAACCAAAACTCTTGATGGAAACATATTAAATTGGAATAAAGGAGCAGAAGAGGTTTATGGTTATTCCGCCGATGAAGTCATTGGAAAGAACATGTCAATCCTTATACCGCCTTTCATGGAGAAAGAATTTAATAATCTAATGGACGGCATAAAATCTGGAAAACGGATTGAACACTTTGAAACGCTGCGGGTGAAGAAAGATGGGTCAACAATTAATGTTTCAATAACGCTTTCTCCTGTTCATGACACTAAAGGAAATTTAATAGCCATATCTACTATAGCGAGAAATGTGACAGCACGTAAAAGAATTGAGGAAGAATTAAAATTTGCAAACATTTATAATCGTAATTTAATTGAATCGAGCTTAGATCCTCTTGTGACCATTGGTCCAGATGGAAAGATTACAGACGTTAATAAATCTACCGAATCTGTAACGGGATTTAAAAGGAATGAACTTATAGGCACTGATTTCTCAGACTATTTCACAGAACCTGAAAAGGCTAAGGAAGGATATGAAAGAGTTTTTAAAGAATATTTAATTAGAGATTATCCTTTGGAAATTCAACATATTGATGGTCATGTTACTCCAGTTTTGTATAATGCTTCGGTTTATAAAGATGAATCTGATAAAGTTGTCGGCGTTTTCGCCGCGGCACGTGACATTTCTAAAGTGAAAAAAATTGAGGAACAACTAAGATTAGTTGGGAAATATAATAGAGGGTTAATCGAAACGAGTGTGGATCCTCTTGTTACGATTGGTCCAAATGGTAAAATTAATGATGTCAATAAAGCTACAGAATTGGTTACTGGATTTGGCAGAGATGATCTTATCGGGACTGATTTTTCAAATTATTTTACGGAACCTATAAAAGCCAGAGATGGATATAAACAAGTTTTCAATGAAGGAATAATTCGTGATTATACTCTTGAAATTAAGCATAAAAATGGACATGTAACCCCCGTTTTATATAATGCCTCTGTTTATCGTGACCAATCCAATAAAGTCATCGGTGTTTTTGCCGCTGCTCGAGATATCACTGAACTTAAGAAAGCAGAAGACAAATTGAAAAAATCAGAAGCGGATTTAAAACAGATTAATGAAACATTAGAAGAACGTGTCTCTGAACGGACTAAATCATTAAAAAAGAAAGAAGAACAATTAAAACAGATGTTGGAAATTGAACAAAAACTTTCAGAAGAGCTTCAAGTCTCCAATGAAGAACTCATAGATACACAAAACAAATTACAGGAGTCCATTAATAAATTAGAAATATCAAATAGGGAGCTAGAACAGTTCGCGTACGTAGCCTCTCATGATTTACAGGAGCCACTTAGAATGGTATCCAGCTTTACCCAACTTCTGGAAAAACGGTACAGTGACCAGTTGGATGATGATGCTGATGAATTTATTGAGTTCATTATTGAAGGCTCTAATCGAATGAAGGATTTAATCGATGACTTACTAATATTTTCCAGACTTCACACCCAAGCAAAACCATTTGAATCGTTAAATATGCGAGAATCTGTCAATTCGGTTATAAAATACCTTAAACCCACTATAGAGGAAAATAAAGCTAAACTTATGATCGAGGATTTACCCACAATTAATGGCGACCAATCTCAAATCAGACAACTTTTCCAGAATTTAATATCCAACTCTATCAAATTCCATGGAGATAAATCACCAGAAATCCATATAACCTGCCAGAACTCATTTAAAAACTGGCTAATTGGTGTAAACGATAATGGCATAGGTATTGATCCTGAAAACCAGGAAAAGATTTTCAAAATATTCAACCGACTACACACCCGAGAAGAATATCCTGGGACAGGTATAGGATTAGCAATCTGCAAAAGAATCGTAGAAAGACATAAAGGGAAAATATGGGTAGAATCCGAAGCAGGAAAAGGAGCAACCTTCTACTTCACCATCCCAAAACCTAAAAAATAGGTAAAAAAATTATTTTTTTTATTTTTAATTAACTCAGTTATACTGAACGACAGTTTAACCGAATATTATTATATTATTATTCGATTGAATTAGCTATATAACCTGAATTATTAAAAAAATATGGTAATTGTGGAAATTGACTACTTAACAAGCAGTGCTGTTGATATGCATCATTTTTCTTTGATTTTGGCTATAAATTTCCTATTATAGTAGTACTACTACATATTTTATAAATTTGAATAATTAAACATTCTTAATTGTTAGGAATTTTCTTATATAATCTTCTGATTTTTTTAGATTATTATATTCCCATAAATAAGCCTTTTAGAGGGCCTTCCCTGGATGGTGGAATTATTTCCATTATAGTAGTAGTTGGTTTCTTCTACAGTAGAAAACTATTGAACAATGAAATTTGGCCTGGTTTTCCGGGCGGTGCCTTCTTAGAACTTTATTTCATTTATAAAGTTAGACAACCATTTATTTAGCACAATTTTATCAATTTGTTCATGTGTAAATCCGCTGTTTTCACATTTAATTTCCTTCAATGTCCGTCAAAATTCGTTTGTGTGAACATTGAATATATTGTTCGCACAAATGTCTAGTTATATGCCATTAATTCATAATATTTCAACGGGAATTCCAACAGCGTCATCCATGTCACGTTATAAGTATTGTATAAAATAATAAACTATAGCATCAGGAAGTTCTTGGAGGATCTACAAAATGAGCGATGAAGAGCATAATATCCATGATTTTGATATTTCATTAATTGGCGAATATTTTTCCAGCATGGATCGTCAAGGTCCAGGGAGCCGAGAGGTAACCATAAAAGCATTAAGCTTTATTGATAATATAAACGAAAAATCAAAGATTGCTGATCTTGGTTGTGGTACTGGAGGTCAAACTATTGTTTTGGCTCAAAACACCCCTGGGAATATTACAGGTATTGATTTGTCTTCCGGTTATATTGACATACTAAATAACAATGCAAAAAAATTGGATTTTCAAAGCAGAGTTAAAGGCGTTATTGGATCGATGGATAAACTTGATTTTCAATTAAATGAATTAGACCTCATTTGGTGTGAAGGAGCTATTTATAATATTGGTTTTGAAAAAGGTATGAATTACTGGAATAAGTTTTTGAAAAAAGGTGGCTATATTGCTGTTACTGAAGCATCGTGGTTTACAGAAGATCGGCCAAAAGAAATATTTGATTTTTGGAATGAAGCATATCCTGAAATAGACACCATTCCAAATAAAATTGCTCAAATGCAAAAAGCAGGCTATGTTGTTATGGCATCATTCATATTGCCTGAATCTTGCTGGATTGATAACTTTTTTGTCCCGGAAATAGCAGCACAAAAAAATATTTTTGGATAAATATAAAGGTAATAAATCTGCTGAAGAATTCGTAAAATACGAAAAGCATGGTGCTGAACTTTATAATAAGTATAAAGAATATTATGGGTATGTATTTTATATTGGAAAGAAATTATAAAAGCCTCGCCAGTATCCATGCGGACGGCTAAAGGTAATGTAATTATTTTTTACTTTTAGGGTGTTCCAGTAGAAAATTAACAAATAAATAAAATTTGACTTGAGTCTTGGCCTGTTTAATTAGACTAATAATATATTAAAAAAATAGATAGTTTTGAAAGCTAAAAAAAACATTTAATTATTTGTTATAAATTATAGGATCAAATTCAAATGCGAGATCAAAGATTCATAGCTGAACACCGAGGAGGGCCTTTAAAGAAAGAACGGCACTATCAGTTAATTAATTGGGCCTGTGATTGTGCAGAACACGTCTTGCCGCTTTTAGGAGAAGAAATTGATGGCCGACTGATTCATGCACTTAACGTGGGCAGAGCGTGGGCGCAGGGAAATGCATCTGTTGGTGAGGCAAGAAAAGCGTCTATAGCTGTGCATACGTTAGCAAGGGAATCTCAAGACCCGGTAGTAATTGCCTTGGCCCGTACTGTTGGACATGCTGTTGCAACGGCCCATATGGCCGATCATTCATTAGGAGCAACGTCGTGTGCCTTAAAAGCGGTGAAAAGCGCAGGTAAATCTGTAGCTGCAGAGAGAAAATGGCAGGATGAACAGTTGCCTGCTGAGATTAAGGAGCTAATCTTGTCAGCAAGGGATGCGTAGATATTTAAAAATGCTATTAAAAAAATAAAAAAAATATTTAATGATAATAATTAATTCATTTTGAATAAGAATATTATATCTCAATTATTATTGAAAAAAAGAGTAAATTGAGAGTACATTTAATTATAAAGCTCTTAAATTAATTTAAAGAACTGTAGAAACATCTTCTTAGAAATGTTCTGAGAAAGTATTCGGATTGTGTTGTCTTTTAAACCGATACCTGCCTCTCAAGTAATTTTAAGATGGTCGATGATGTATCCTTTGGAATGCAGGACGATTTTTATCTGCATTTTTAAATCTCCCATACTCTTTTTGTTTTAATGTTAAATCTTGATTCAAATTTGATTTTTAAATTTCAGGGTTTATAATGTTCCGTCTCTCCATATGTTTCTAACTTATCTCCAGAAAGTACAGAAATAGCACCATGACCCCCACAGATTAAACATTTTCTATTTTTGCCTGATAATTTCTGGTCTAATTCATTAACTAGTTCTATGAGCGCTTTTCTTTCTTCAGTGGCCAGTTTTCCATCCACGTTGACCGAGGTCATCAGATTTTTTGCTAGTAAATTGAACTTCTTTCTATCTTTACTTAGACTTTGAAAATTAATCAGGCTGTCAGCTGGGAAAAGAACTCCTTTCTCTGGACATAATAAGTATATCTGTCCATAGAGATGGCCACCCAAACTTTCTAAAACCTCGAATTCTAAATCCCCTATCTTAAATTTATCTAAAATTGGAAATATATTTCTTTCACCGTATTTTTTATCAGAAATTAACTTCACATAATCCGGTGGATTGAAATTAGAGAATAGATTGATTAGTTTAGTATAAACTTCCTCTAATATAGAAGTTTCAGAGACTGAACCATATGCTCGGTTGGCTTTTTTAATGATTTCCCAGGTACCGGGGTGCATGAAAGATTTAACATCGTAGTACCCGGCGGCCCCGGAATGATCAGCGTCTGCGTGTGTAATGAAGATTTTTTTAAGCTTATCCATATCTCCCAGACCATATTTTTGCAGCATCATCTGAACGTCAAAATGATAAATACCGTAACCAGTATCGATTAGAAACATTTCGGTGGCATTCTTCAGGACAAATATGTTCCCTCCACAAGGCGGCTGGAAACAGAATAATTCCACATCCCCTTTTAAGGAGATTCGCTGTACATTCGCATAGAAAGCTTCACCAGTGTTATTTTTTAAGGTTTTACCTGTGAGTAAAACACTATCAAAGATATCCCTGGGTTCTTCTCCTATTCGGGTTAATTCCTGTACAATATGGTTTATATCCTTTAACAGTTTCATCAGAAATTCATCAGCAGCCATGCCCAGTATTTCCCTTAATTTCTGGGCGAATACGATGTAAAATATGGTGTCATCAAGATCTGAATACTCCTCATTATATTCAAGAATTTCCAGAGGGTATTGTGTCTTCAATCGGTTTAAAAGGTCATTTATCCGGGAACTTTTCTCTAAGGTAAGACTAACCGTTAATTTAGGGGTGGTAGTTGTTTCGTCATCAAAATCCAGGAAGCCAATGTTGGCCTGGGCGAAAGTTAAATAGTTGAGGAATTCAAATAAAGCCCCTGTCCGATGAGGTAGATATAAGTTGAATTTAAGGAATCCAACCGGGTTTAGGGATGTTTGCAGGTAGCCCAACTCTTTTAAATCATGTTGCATCTTTTCATAGTGTTTATTTGAGGTTGTGATATCGAAAAACACCGTGTTTACATCTATTTTCCGATTGTAGTGGATGCGGTTAATGTTAGCCTGGTACTGTTTAGCAATCCTGGCTGCCTTATGTAGTGCGCCTGGTTCATCTGGCACCTGTACTATAAAATATTTCTTTTCCATATGAAATTCCCGATTAAAATAAATTATTCTAATAGAATATTAATTTAATTAGTGATTTCTTCATTTTCAGGTAATTTAGGTAAAAGTTCTATTTGATAAATAACTTTATAGTTTATATCTGTTACGAATCTAAATTGTGTTTCTATTCATTTAAGCTTTTAATATCTGTTAATTTCGGGTATTATTTCTGATTTTAGAATAAACATGGTAAAATAATATTTGATTCACAATTAAATTACCAATGATGTTTATAGCCATATATTTAACTTCATCTTTCTTTTTTAACTCAGAAAGTGCCATAAAAAGCCAAACTTACTATTGGATAATAAAATAAATTAGAATAAAAATTTAATTAAATTTAAAAGTTTGAAAAATGTCTTGAAATTGTTCACTTAACAAGTAATGCTGCTTGATTTGGCTCATATCTCCAATCTTCGGGAAGTACGCCTTCATTCCTGTAGTAGCTTACCAGTCTCCTGATTCTAGATTCCACAATACGCAGGCCTCTCCTGGTATGCAGGTCTTTAGGGTTCTCCTTAAGGTGATCCCTGATGTTCACTGCCTTCCGGATGAGGTTCATGAGGTCTTCCGGATATTCCAGTCCCTGGTTATGTTTTTCCAGTATCTTGGTTATTTTCATTCCTGTTATCAATTTTACATCTGGTATTCCATACTGATCCCTCAGGATGATGCCCATCATACTGGTGGAGTGACCTTCTTTTTTAAGTTTTAATATCAGTTCTTCAATCTCTTCGTTAGAGTATTCTATCCATTCAGGCTTTACTGCCATTATTTCACCTCTAAAATTATCTTCATTCTAGTTTATGGATTATAATAGTTTATAACTATGATAAACGACCTATTTTTGGTCTTTATACCATAATGCAAACTTCTCGAGTGATTTACGGCGGTGGGAGAATCTGTTCTTCACATCTGTTTGCAGTTCTCCGAAGGATTCACAGTAATCTTCTGGAATAAACAGGGGGTCATAGGCGAAGCCATACTTGCCCTTTTCCTTGTATCCTATTCGTCCTTTGACAATGCCTAAAAAAACCTCGGGCTCGGTTTTGGGGGTGCAGTACCCAACTACCGACCTGAATTCGGCGTATCTGTCTTCAACATCACTCATAAGCTTTAATATGCCCTGGTTACTTAATGTTTCTTGAACATAGGATGAATATGTCCCTGGAAACCATTTAAGGGCTTTTATGAATAATCCAGCGTCTTCTACTATCACTGGTTTTCCAAGACGCCTAACAGCATACTGTGCACCGTACCGGGCTACATCCTCCAGGTCTCCCTGGATTTCGGGGTAGCCGATATCAGCATGCTCCAGTGTTATGCCCAGGTTATTTAATATTCCTCGGGCTTCTTTAACTTTATGGGGGTTGCCTGTTATAAAGGTAATGCTCTTTGAAATTATTTTTGAATTAGACATTTAAGACCCTAATTATCGATAATATAATGTAATCTTTTTATATTATAAGTATGATGTGGATTGATCAGCCATAAATCAAATTTCTATAAACAAATTTTTTTTATAGGAAAAAGTTGATTAATCATATAGAACATTTGAATTGATAACATGAACCTCATAGATTCGGACAAGTCAGTGATAGAGCCAATCCCCATAATTTTAATCCATGGCTGGCGTCCAAGAAAAAGGGATGGTGTTCTTGTAGAATGGAATGTGATGAAAAAAGCTTTAAATAGAGAGAACATTCCCTATTTTGAGTTTGATTATCTACCTGCCACCGGGGATCCCTATACATACCCTGCTGATTTAGATAAGTTTATTTTTGATATCCGGGCGTCTACAGGTTACACAGGCAAGTTTGATATAGTATGTCATTCCATGGGTGCTCTGGTATCTCGATTCTATATGGCAAGAGGGGATAACTATAATGGCATCCGTCAATGGATTGGAATTGCACCGGTAAATCATGGTACTGCTTTCGCTGATTTAATTGACAGTAAACGGATACTTTATTTACTTATTAAACCATTCATCTACTTATATTTCAAGGATATAGGTTCATCAGGCGCGGTAGCAAACATGCGCACCAAAGATACCCAGACCCTTGAGTTAAATAAATCCGGGCCAAAACGCGATGGAATCATGTCGGGTGTAACCTATCGCACGATATTAGGTAGGGAAGTACCTTCTAAAAGCCAATTTATTTCCAGAATAATGGGAGCTGTGGAATGGTTGGTCAGCAGCTCCAGAGAAGAATATGCCAGTTATCAGTCTGTAAAAGAAAGTGGATACTTACCCACCAGGGTGAAGTTAACTAGAAATGGTGAAACTATTTACAAATGGACAGTCGATGGAGACGGAGCGGTAGCAAATGCGCAGAGTATACTCAATAATATAGAACCAGACATAATAAGCGGTGTGGGCCACAACCAGCTTACCAAAGATCCAACTGTAATAGACCTGGTAATTAAGTACTATAAAAACTTCAAAGATAGAAAAAGCTTGAAATAAAGCTGAAAGTCTACAAAAAATGTTGTTAATTTTCCATGTAACGTTTCCTTACTTCAATTTCTTTTATTTTCTCCAGGATTTTCTGAAAATCATCAGCTCCACGATAACCCTCTAAAATGTACTGGAAACAGTCCTCTGCAATGTCGTAATGGATCCCAGTAAGTGCTTTCTTGAAAACCAGAAGATCAGTACCTTTATCTTCCACAAGATGGGATATTTTTCCAAGCCCAAAGTCGATGAACACTATGCCATCCTTTCTGAGCAATATATTGCTGCTTGTAAGGTCTCCATGGATTATTCCGCAATTGTGCAGGCGGGCGACCTTTTCACCGATTATTTTGCAGATAGGCTTTACCTTGGACAGATCTGATTCATTGAACTCTTCTTTTACTTGTTTTCCACGGATAAATTCCATGGTGATTGTCTTATAATCCATATCAACATCGTATACTAGAGGAGTGGTTACCCCGCAGGTTTTGGCTTGGTGAAGAAGTTTGGCCTCACTCTTGGTCCTATGTTTTCGCAATCTTTTATCTACTTCCCCTATACGGTAGCTTTTAGATACTCTGTTTTTATGGATCACTTCATGATCCATGTATTTGCCTGAATAGATATTGGCTTCAGCACCCTTTTCTACCATATTCTCGGGTAGTTTGAGTGAAATGGTTGAACTTTTCATCCAGGGCACATCTACCTGATCAGTACGGTATCTCTGGGTCACGGTGGTGTTTTCTAATTTCTGCACTGAGCCATACTGGAACATCAACTGGCCCATCCAGGCTATCATAGCACCGTTATCTCCACAGTACTTTATGGGGGGCCGATAGAAGTCAGCATAGTGTTCTTGAGTCATAATTTCAATCATATCCCTCAAACGGGTGTTGGCTGCCACTCCACCACATAGCATAACTTCCCTTTTTTTGGAGTGGGCCAGAGCCCTTTCTGTTATCTCAGTGGCCATGGAGAAAGCTGTCTCCTGAAGGCTGTAGCACACATCTTCTAATGATTCCCCACCTTCGTATTTCCGTATGGCTGCAGTGAGCAAACCAGAAAAGGATAGGTCCATGCCCTTAACAGTGTAGGGGAGTTCTAGGTAATTATCAGTTTTCAGGGCCAATTCTTCGATTTTGGGTCCGCCAGGATGGCCAAGATTTACTGAACGGGCAAACTGATCCAGGCAGTTTCCAAGTGCTATGTCCAGGGTCTCTCCAAAAACCCTGTACCTACCCTTGTCGAAGGCAATTATCTGGCTGTTACCGCCGCTGACATAAAGGGTTAGAGGATCTTGGGCACCGGTGGTGAGGCGACCAATCTCTACATGTCCTATACAGTGATTGACTCCAATTATTGGAACTTTTAAAGATAGACTTAATGACCGGGCAGCGGTGGCTGCCGTCCGCAGGGCAGGTCCTAAGCCAGGACCACGAGCGAAGGCAACAAGGTCCATGTCCTTTATTTCCAGACTAGATTCATTTAATGCTTCTTTGATGAGTGGTACTATGTATTTTGCGTGGTGTTCGGCTGCTTCCCGGGGGTGTATCCCTCCACTTTCTGGTATGAGGGCTTTGCCTACTGAAGCAAGTATTTCCCCAGAAGAATCAACGATCCCTACGCCTGTTTTCTCTGCTGTTCCCTCTATTCCAATACAAATCAAATTCAATCACAACTCTTGATGTTATAAAGTTTCATTAATATTTTTAGCCCCGGGTTGGTTTAAATTATAGGGTATATTTATTCAGATGGGTTATAAGAAAAAATTGGGTTAAATTCCGGCTTTTTTGAGTAATTTTATTTTTATATACTATGTGGATTAAAACTGTTTTCATTATCATGATTAATTTAAGGTGGGACAGGAATAATAATATTTCAGATACCTCTTAAAAAAATTCAGGTGGAACAGTGAATAAGAATATTATAGGATACTCAATGCACAATAACATCCCTGACTTGGAAAATAAGAATCCATTATTTTTATGTGTTATAGCCACTACAAAAACTGCAAGAATACCGGGAATTACAGGTGCCGGTGCCACACCAGAATTAACCGATTACACCCCTGCAGCTGATGCGGAATTAATCGTACATGGAGAAGCCCGTTGTCTGCCCGATATCCCTCAAACTGTAATTGAAGGCACGGCATCACCTACTCCGGCAGTAATTACCAAAGCATCTTTGGAATTGGCGGATATACCCTTTTTAACAGCAGATGCAGGCGCCGCAGTTAAACCGAATTTGACCTTTTTTGACATTAACCAAATACCCGGAGAAAATATTCAGAGTGGTCAGGCAGTTGTAAACTCTAAAAAGATATTTAACCGGGGAAAGTTCCTGGGAAAAATCCTATCACAATTCACTGATCACCTAGTAATAGGTGAAAGCACCCCTGCAGGAACCACAACCGCCCTGGGGGTCCTGACTGCAATGGGGTACGATGGTAACTTTAAGGTCAGTGGGAGCATGCCTGAAAATCCCCATAATCTCAAGTTGAAAGTTGTCTCTGATGGTCTGAAGGCCGCAGGCATTAAAGCTGGAGACTTAGCACATGATCCACTGAAAGCTGTTGAAGTGGTGGGTGATCCAATGATTCCTGCAGTAGCAGGGGTGGCAGCTGGGGCTGAAGTGCCAGTAATACTTGCTGGAGGTACCCAAATGACTGCTGTATGTGCAGTGGTTAAAGAGATGGAAAAAGATTATAACTGGGATGAACTCTCCATTGCCACCACAATTTTCGTAGCTAAGGATGAAACATCTGATATAAACTATATATCCAAACAAATCGCTGATTATCCAATTTTCGCAGTGGATCCTCAATTCGAAAAGTGTGAAAACCAAGGACTTAAGAATTACATCAACGGCTCAGTTAAAGAAGGAGTGGGAGCTGGCGGAGCCATGATGACTGCTCTGCTTAAGGGAGTTACCGTTGAGGAGATTCGATTGAAGACAGAGGAATTCTGTAGGGAAATATTTGAATAGGGTTAGCTTTTTTTTAACTTCAGCTTTTTTTTAAGTTCGCTATTTTTTTTATTTTCCATGGAAAGATTTATATACTCAAATGTTAGAATTATACGTTCTGTTCATTTTAGGGTTGTTTAATCGAGTTGTTAAAAAAGGGTGGGTCTTATTTCCTAGTGGTTTTTATCTTTGTGTTGGACAATGTTATAAATAAGAATAAATGTTTTTTTTATATAGTATAAACCACATTAATTGTTATAACATTCGGTGTTGTTATCACACACAAAAAGTTTATAACATTTTTTTGTTATAGTTACACTGGTGATTAAATGAGTAGTAGGGATATTTTATTTTGTAGTAGATGTAGAGTACCTAAAAGGGCACTTTACGAATTCAATGGGGAAAAAATTTGTGAACTTTGTTTAATGGAGCATGTTATGGATGATGACATGAAAATCCTTTCTGATACCAATGCAAAGAGAACAGCGTATGATTTGAGTGTACTCACTGAAACAACTTGGAAATTACAGGGGCCCAAAAGTCTTATGTATGCAATTATATTCGCATCGGATCAAATGGAATCAAATTCTGTAGACTACTTAACCGTTGTTTCATATATTAAAAGGCAATCAGAAAGCATGGTAAATGCAGAAGCAAGATTAGAATCAAATATGGAAGTATTAAAACGGGCCGGGCTCATTGAAAAGGTAGAAGGTAATAAGGCTAGGATAGTTCTATCGGTTCAATTCGTAGAAATGATTGAAAACTACACCAAAGGTAATGAGGAGTATATAATTGGAGTACTTGAAAGTATCATTGATAACACAGCTTATGCTCAAGGTAAAGTACATTCCAAAATACGTAGAAGTGTTTTGGAAACAATATACTCCAAGGTATCTGCAGATGGTAAAATAAATTTAGATCCAGTTACAGAGCCTATTAATTATGTTTGTAATGTTGATGGATGTGGCCTCCCATTTAGACTTTCTGATAAAGAAGAATTAATAAGACATTTACATGATGATCATATGATATCTAGAGCTGAAGCAAAGGGTCACTATCGGGTAAACATGAAAACTGTTGGATATTGTGTACCAGACGAAGAGTTCGCTAAGACTATGAAGAAATATGGAGTTATAGATAAAACTAGGGTAGACAGGTTTGTTAAAGCCCTTAAATATGGTGCAATTTTTAACCAAGACGCCATATCAACAGAAAATGGTGACAATATTTGGTATATAAAGCCTGAAATTGTAAATTACTTGGTAAGAGTGAAAGATCTGACCAGAGATAGATTAAGGCAACTGGAACGAACCCGATAGGTCTGATTTCGTATGTTCGAAACCAATCAACAAGCTCCGCTTGCTGGTGATGAGTATTTTAAAATTAAAAATGAAATCAACAATATCATTGTCTACCAAATCAGCAATGGGGTCAGAAATGGATTAAAAGGATTCATACTTTATGGAGAAGCAGGAGTAGGTAAAACACGCCTCATATCGGAAATTATGAAACAACTCAGCCGTGACCATGGATTCTCCATAATTAAAAAAGATGCCTCTGACATTGCCCATAAACACTATGGAGAATCAGAAAAGTTAATTAAAGAGATTTTTGCTGAAAGAAAAGGTGAACGCAGAGCCATATTCTTTGACGATGTTGATGGACTATTTCTAACAAGAGATTATGGAGTTAAACTTGAAACATGGTATTTAAGCCACCTCAACGTACTTTTCCACATGATTGATGAACTAGACACCTCCCAGGATGTACTATTCATGACCACCAACAAAATAGAACTAATTGACTTCGCATTGCGAGATCGCCTATATAACATGGAAATACCACACCCGTCGAACCAATCACTCAAGGAATATTTAAACAATCGTTTAGAGGAACTTTTTCTCAAAAATACAGATGTAAACATCACTAAAGTAGCTAAACCAATCATACATGACATAGAAACAGGAATAATAACTAATTTCAGGAAATTGGAACAAAAGATAATTATAGAATATGTTAATTACGTTAAAAGCATATAATTTTAAGCCTTACCAATTAATTACTGTGCCAAGCAACTCAGCACGGTAATTAATTGGTAGGTCAGGAGTAACCATGAGATATATTAATAATATTGAATTTATTCTAATGAATCTCGTAGACAAAGATTTAAAACAAGCGATAGATAATTTAAAAAAATCATACGCTAGTGGATTTATTGAAGGGGGCGTAGGAAAAAAAGGAGGCCTACCAAACAATTTTGGGGCCAGATACATTTTAAATAACAACCCAGAAGGCTTAATTGTTTTCCATAAATTGGTTGAACTATCGAAAGGCCTATATGAGGCCTATGCCAGAATATATGTTACAGACGCGGATATACCTAAAGTCAGATTTTGCAATGGTAAAGAAAACCACAAGACTATTTACACTTTGGATAAAACGTGCTCGGAATGTGGAAGGCTAACTAAGGATGTCACGCGTTTAACTAAAGAATGTAAAGCTCAATTAAATGATAAAAAGGTGAGTTTGGATGACTTATGAATTAACAGAAGAAAAAGTGGAATTAATAAACAATCGGCTTTTGAAAGCTTACCGGAGAGGAACCGGTAGCATTGAAGATGAATTAATGCAATTTTTAGAGGAGGAGGTTGAAAATGAGTGATTGGAAACTAGATGTCAAAAGTATTGGAGGATTCAGAGGACACAAAGAATTTTCCTTAAAATCTGGTTTAAACCTGGTTCAAGCCCCTAACGCTACTGGAAAAACTTCCCTTCTCAAAGCAATGCGTATGTTAACTAATGTGCCTGAAGAAGAACTTATTCAATATTTAAATGATTATGAAGAGTCAGGTAAAGTTACACTCAAAAACGATGTAAAATATTCTGTTTCTGTTTCCAGAACAAAAGATGGGGTAAAGTATCTGAAAAAAGAAAATATCGTTGATGATTCTAATATTAATGACATCGTTTTTGTGATGGAAAATAACCCTTTGATTGACTATGTTGAAAAAGGTAATGAAGAGAGTATTGAAAAGTGGTTCCGGAAAATCACTGATGTAGACCGTATTGAAGTAATAAGAGATGTATCTACAAACCTATATAGGAAATTAACTGGAAGTTTGAGAGATAAACGAATCGCTGCGGAAGCTGCTCAAAAAGAATTTGTAAAGAGTAGAGATCAGTTAACGAATGATATTGAAGATATAAAAGATAGAATAATTGAAATACAAACAAACAAAGACTTTAAAGATATCAGTAACAAATTAAAAGATCTGAATGGTGAGATTGGAAAGTTAGAAGATGAAAAAAAACCATTAGATGATGAAACTAATAAATTGAAAGCAGATATTGGATACCAGGAAAATTCAATTAAAGATATAGACGAAAATATATCACGTTTAAAAACTATATTAAAACGGAAAGATGACGAGAGAAGTCAAGGAATGGACAAAATTGGAAAATACGAATCTGATCTCTCTATTTTTAAAGACGAACTTAAGGAAACAGAACGAGACCTATATGGGAGTGAAGAAGTCGGTGATGTTGGTTTAAAAAACCGTCTCAAAGACCTTAAGGATAAATTAAATACTAGAGAAACGCTATTACCATATAAATCCTGTTTTACGTGTGGTAGAGATTTAGATAAAGATGATTTAAACCATCAAATTTCAGATATGAAACTAAAAATTGCTTCTGATGAATCTAAACTAGCAGAGAGGGAAGTTAAAGAGAGAAATCTATCTATTAAGATCCATGATTTAGAAAATGAAATTAAAAAAATAAAAACAGAACTCTCCCGTGAAATTGAAGATTTAGCAAACAAGATAGATAAAAAGCAAGAATCCAGAAGAGGACATCTTAGCCAGTTTAATAGGAAAACCAAAGAATTAGAATCTCAAAATAATAGAATTGAAACTATAAACGCTGAAATTGATAGTTTAGAAGATCAAATTAAGGAATTAATGTCTTCCAAGAACAAATATCTCTTGGACGAATATAAAGCTCTGATTACTGATAGGAAAAAGAAAGAAGACCAATTAGATGGGATAAAAGCAAAAATAATGACTTTAGAAAAAGGAGAACTGGAAATAAAGATACTTGAAGATAAAGTTGAGATAATGGAAGCCGTGGTTGAGTATTATAACGGTAGAATTCAAGCTGTTAAAGAAAAAATGCGAAATGAATTGAATGATGCCTTAATGAATTCATTTGATCTTCTTAAACTGGCTGAATTCGAAAAAATCCATATTGATGAGAATTTCAGTTTGGAAATGAGGCGAAAAGGTGGGGTTTATACCACATTAGAAAAATTAAGTGGTACAGAAAAAACTCTTGTGGCAATCTTGATAGCATTTGTTACTAAAGACACCTTCTTTGATGATTTCCCATTCTTTGTCATAGACGAAGTCACCAATGTAATGGATGATACTAGATTCAAACAGCTAGTAGAGTATATTGAAGACAAAGTCGATGTTATGATTGTCACACGAAATGCTCCACTCAAAGGAGAACCAACAACATTGAATCAAAGCCATATAACACACGATTTAGATTTCATCACCGCTGCATCGGTGTAAGAAATCTAAACACTCTTTTATTCTATTTTTTTCAAATCTTCATTTATAAAATCACTATGATTAATAAAAAATAGTTATAAATGACTTTATTGTTCTTTCATGGCTTTTTTAATCAAATCTAACCACTTATTTTTTCCTAAATCCAAATAGATACCTGCTTTTTCTGCAGGTGTTTTTCCTTCTAGTGCTTGGTTTGGTCGTATGTAGTTGTAATATATTCTTTCTCCATCAATTATAGGGGTATATTGTTTTTTAAGCCCTCTTTGTACTTTGTTCCTTTCTCTGATTGTTCCATGTCTCCTTTCAATTTTGTTATTATGGATCTTAGAAGCTATGCCTACATTTTTAATATGTTTGGTTTCTGCTGTGTTAAATTCATTCTCAATGGCTTTACCGTACTGATGTAAACCATCAGTGATAATTTTCTTAGGTCTTTTCCTGGTAAGTCTTTTAGATTTCTGAAATAGTCGTCTAGCATCTTCAATTCTACGTGTCCTAGAAATTACACTTGCTAACTGGAATCTTGTGTCTTCATCTATGATATTCCATAACCATTGCATATCTCCACCAATATTAATCATCATTTCATCAACATGCCAGTTATCAGATAGTTGGGGTTCTAAAGTGGATACATAGTCTTCTAAGATTCCAATGTATTTTTCAATCCAATTATAGATAGTTACATGGCTTATATCGAGTTCATAGAATTGTTTTAGATGATCTGCTATTTTCCTTAAACTTACACCTTTAAAGTAGAGATCCAGGGTTAATGTTATTATATGTGGGCTGAATTTCAATCTCTGGAAATCACCATTATTTACAAATTTACGTTTACAGGTTTTGCAGAAGTAGTTTTGTTTACCGTTTTTCTTTCCATACTTGATTATATCTGGCGAATCACAGAATTTACAGGTTAAATCAACAATTACTTCTGGTTTTTGATTATCTAATTTCTCTTGTAGTGTATTCCAAAGTTTAACAGCGTGTATATGTTTACAGGTGACTTTTCGGTATAAATAATCGGGACAAGTGCAATGAGCGATTTCCCCTTCTAATTTAACTATATAATCTCCATTTCCATTTTGGGAAGATATCTTAAATAGATCGTGTGCAAGCTGTTTGGGTTCATCCCCTTTTGCTATTATTGCGCATCCTCTTATTTGTCTAGGATCTTGAGTTGCGATCAATTTTTCACCTAATAATTACATTGTAGCTACAACTATAAATATTTTTCTATTTTGTAAGTACAAAGTAGTCACAATAAATAATAAAGTACTTATATTTAAGCTACAAAATAATCAAATTATGAAAGAAATGGAAATCACAACATCAGCATATGAAGTAATAGAAAAAACAGTGAAATCATCAGGAAACTCAGGAAGAGTTTATGTACCCAAAGATTGGATCGGTAAAAGAGTTAAAGTGTTACTAGTAGAACCACTCAAAAAATAGTACCAACTCTTTTTTAACAACTCTGTTTTACCAACGCCATACTGAACAGAGCCGAATTATACAACATTAAGTTAGAAATATTTAATTTTATGTTGGAAATAAATAACAAAAAACAGGATGGATAAAAATGGATGTAAAATTTAATTATTACTGGGGACTTCTTGGAATTTTGGGACTTTTAGGATATGTGCTGGAAAATCCGCTTTATTATGCGTTTTTTGCATTTTTCATATTCTTTTTATCTCCGGTATATGATAGAGCCAAAAATAATGAAAAAAAGGATGATAGAAAAACAAGAAAAAATTATGATATGTTCAAAATAAGCATATGGATTGGATCAGCTATTTTACTGGTTGTTTCATTTTATTTAATGGCCACCAAAACAATGAGTGATATTGCAGCTATAGGGCTCCTTATTGGAATTATCATTTATGTTTCCAGCTTTTTTGCTTCGATTGGAATGGAAAAAACCGCAAGGGATGAGCGTTTAAGGAAAATTGGAACACTTGCAGCAACATGGTCCTGGTATATAACTCTGGTATTTGTTTCTTCCCTTATATTGAACATGTACTGGGCAAATAAAATCCACGACCCAATTGAATTAATGGGTCTTACAATTTTCGTCATGATATCAACTAATCTTGTTGCTAGTGTAATTTTAAGTCGCATAGGTGATATTGACTTTATAAGTTGAAATACAGTTATTAAGGACTATAATACAATTTATGAGATGGAAGAATATGATGAGAACAAGAATTAAAGAGTTCAGGGCTAAATACAATCTTACCCAGGCAGAACTGGCTGAAAAAGTGGGAATTAGGAGGGAAACCATCCTTTTCCTGGAGAAAGGTAAGTACAATCCATCCCTGAAATTAGCTCATGACGTTGCAGTGGCCCTAAATTCGACCATAGATGAACTTTTTATTTTCCATGAGGAATAATAAAAGGGGGTAGGTTGCTTCAATATTTACATAAAGAAGTAGTAGATTATTATAGCCAAGGGCCCGATTATCCAGCAGTAATAAGCAAATACCAGAAGGTCTCGTTCTGATATTAATTTTAACATCACTTTAATAGCCAGATAACTGGATATTGCAGCCGCTATTACACCGGCTATGGTGGCACCGGTGTTTATGTCAAATAAGGATGTTATATCCTTTGTCTGTACCAACGCCGCACCTAAAATGGCAGGTATGGAAAGTAAGAAGCTGAACCTCGCGGTTAACTCTCTTTCAAGTCCCAGAAACAGACCAGTAGATATGGTTGCTCCTGATCTTGAAATCCCGGGGGCTATGGCGAATGCCTGGGCCACACCTATTATTAAGGAATTTTTAATGGTCATCTTCTTTAAACTTGATTTATCCTTGGTTTTTCTGGACATCATCTCTGATGTGTAGAGCAAAATACCAGTGATTATTAAAAATACTCCCACTGCAAGTATGCTGCTGAATAGACCCTCAAAAAAGTCTTTAAACAGGATACCAGCTAAACCCGCAGGCACTGTACCAAGGATAACCATCCATGCCAGTTTTTTATATATATCTTCCCGTAATCCCTCACGGAACTTCCTGCGTGGAATATCTGCCAAGGTGGAGATGAAGGATTTGAGCATGTGTAATATATCGTTCCAGAAATAGATAATTACGGCCGCTACTGTACCGATGTGTAACAGGGTGTCGAACGCCAGACTGGATTCTGTTCCCAGGAGATATGGTGTAAATACTAGGTGGGCAGAGCTGCTTACTGGTAGAAATTCAGTCAGTCCCTGCACTAAACCGATTATTATTGCTTGTAAAATATCCATGAAAATTCACCAAAAAATTATTAGATTGTTTCAAACTTCTTTCATTCTACATAGGTTAGCCAGTTGTACTTATCTTCTTCGTATCCACTGATGATGCTGAAGAATTTTTCCTGAAGTTTGCCGGTTATTTCTCCTTTTCCACCATTTCCAATCTTTATTTGATCTATGGTTCTGATGGGCGTAACTTCAGCTGCAGTACCCGTAAGGAAAACCTCATCGGCAATGTAAAGCATTTCCCGAGGGATATTCTCCTCTCTGACTTCTAAGTCCATTGATTCGGCAAGTTTCATTATAGAATCCCTGGTGATGCCGGGAAGTATGGATGAAGAAAGCGGTGGGGTGTACAGGGCTCCGTCGTAAATCAGGAAAATATTTTCACCACTACCTTCACTTACCATGCCTCGATAATCCAGCATTATTGATTCATGGTGCCCATTTTCCGTGGCTTCCATCTTAGCCAGCTGGGAGTTCATATAATTTGATCCTGCCTTGGCCATGTTGGGCATGGTGTTGGGGGCTAATCTGCGCCATGAGGAAATGCCCACGTCTACTCCTTTTTCCAGGGCTTCTTCTCCTAAATATTTACCCCATCCCCAGGCAGCGATAACGTACTCTAAAGGGTTTTCCAAAGGATAAACGCCTAATTTATTATAACCACGGAATATAACTGGCCTAATGTAACATTCATTCAAATTATTAGCCTTGATAGTATCTATTATTGCGTTTGAAAATTCTTCCACTGTGTAGTCGATATCCATTCGGTATATCTTTCCAGAATTAAAAAGACGCTTAACGTGTTCTTTTAAACGGAATATAGCTGATCCTTTGGGTGTTTTGTAACAACGTATTCCTTCAAAGACGCTTGAACCATAATGAACAACATGGCTTAGAACGTGTATTTTAGCATCTTCCCAGTCAACCAATTCACCATTAAACCATATCTTACCCGATTCACTGAAAACCATTAAAAATCACATCTCTTGTCTACTTCTCAATAAAATTTGCCTGATTTGATAATTATAATATAAAAAACATTTTTTTGATTAGAACATTTAATTACTTTGTCCTTAACTTATATAATTGTCCTTAATATAAAAATGACACTGATTTATAAACAGAAGGTTTATATACACTGTTTGCCCAATACTGAAAATACCATTGGGCCGGTGGTCTAGGGGTATGATACCTCGCTTACAACGAGGTGATCAGGAGTTCGAATCTCCTCCGGCCCATTTGAAAATAATTATTTTTTTACCATAGTTTATTAGAAAAATCAGGATTCATGGCCAATGGGCCGGTGGTCTAGGGGTATGATACCTCGCTCACACCGAGGTGATCAGGAGTTCGAATCTCCTCCGGCCCATCGAAAAAAAAACTGTTTATGGGACGATTAGTTTTAAAAATTTTAGGTTGTTAGTTTTTTAGATCATAAATTTTGGTTGTAGTTTTAAATTCATTAAATTTTAGATCTGTTAGAATTAGATTATTATAATTCAGATGGGTTAGAACTAAATAAATTAGATTCTGGAATAAAAATTAAAATGCCAAAATTATTATCATTTCTATAATCAGTGCCACGAAGAACACCGTGGTTCCTTTAACCAGCATATTCATGAGATCCCTTTCAAAAAAGAGTACCAAACCGTAAGACAGTATTGCTGAGGTTAAAATCGTAGCTATGCCTACGAAAGCCATGTTTTCATCACCGCTTAGGCTGATTAAATATCCTACAAGGAGTGAAATAAGTGTAACAAAAATTATCAGAACTACAGTGTTATTCAAAATCTTTCTTAATGTTGGACCAATTGTGCTTTCAGTGGACCTTATTTTACTGCCTTTGTTTAAACTCTTTCTAGGTCCGCTGAAAAAGGATAAACTAGGGGATTTTCTGGTGGGAACGTATTCTTTCTCCACCTCATCAGAATCTGATTCTTCATCAAGCCTATCTTCATCAACATATTCCCTTTTGGAGAATTTTTTGGCCAGAGAGACTAAACCATCTTTATCTATGAGTTTGATGTTTCTACGACCCGCGTAGTTGATTGCATTATCTGTGAAGTAGGAACTACTTACAACAACGATTTTAGATGCCTTAAGAGTTTTAGAAACCATTTCCATCTCTTTTAAAACATCAAGACCAACTTCCCATCTTTCGTCATAGTTTTTAACCGCTACCACAATTCCAACATCGCCTAATACTGATGGTAGTACCCCATAAATATCGATAATATGTCTGGAGGTCTGGAAGTTCTTATAGACCTTGAAACCGGACTCTTCCATTACCTTGGCAACGAAATCAACTAATCTTGTTTTCTCCATTAACTCACCTTTGGCAAACGGTGAAAAATTCAACAATTTAACTTTATATGAAACAGTATTATGTATATTTATTGTTTTAAATTTTTTAATACTTAAAACTGTTCCTATTAGAATATCCTCATAAAGTTTTTGAATGGTTAGGCATAAATATCCTTATATGAGAATTCTGATTACAAACGACGATGGTGTTAACTCGTCAGGGATCATGGCTGCCAAAAAGGCAGTGGAAGGTTTGGGGCCAATTGATGTGGTGGCACCAGCCACCCAGCAAAGTGGCATTGGCCACGCATTAACACTCTTTGAGCCCATAAGGGTCACATCAACAAATTTAATAGACGGTAGTGAGGCATATTCTGTATCAGGGACTCCAACAGACGCTGTGCTGGTGGGTATTTTTGAAGTCGCAAGTCAAAGGCCTGAACTCATAATTTCCGGCATTAATATAGGGGAAAATCTGGGGATGTCAGAGCTTACAACATCTGGAACAATAGGCGCGGCAATGGAAGCTGCTGCCCAGGATATACCTGCCCTTTCAGTTTCTCTACAAGTGACAAGTGGTGATATAAAGTTCCACGACGGCCATGTTGATGTGGACTTCTCCCATGCCCAGAAGATGACCAGAAAGGTGGTGGAAAAAATGGCCAGTAAACCTTTACCTGATGGCATCGATTTTTTAAATTTGAACATACCCTCCTCCCCTGATAATGATAAAGTTAAGTTAACCCGATTAGGAAAGCGCATGTATAAAATACATATTGAAAAACGGCTTGATCCCCGGGGAAGGCCTTATTACTGGATAGATGGCATGCCCATGGAGAAGGATGATCCTGGTACAGATGTCCATGTCTTGCGGGAGGAAAGTTGCGCCACCATAACCCCTATATCTTTAGATTCTTCTTCGGATCCGGATTTGATGGGGGAATGGATGGATTGAATACTTATTTTCTCCTATGGTTGGTTAAATGGGAATTTATTAAATTTTTTCCCTGCTATTTTGACCTAAATCAACTAAAATATTTCTACTGTAGACCAAATTCTTAATAAAATAAAAACCAAATTTTCTACTGTAGAATAACTGGGAAATAATTAAGTAACTAAAAACAATAAACTAAACCCTCAAATACACGAAAAAGGATTTAAAATGTACATAACAGACCAACACGGCAATAAAATAACTGAAGGGACCACATTAAAGTACCTGGGCACCAGAACTAAGGGGAAAGCCGATAAGATCTGCATTAGAGAGGATAAAACCTGGATAAGGTTGGACAGCACTGGTTTATACTACCGCTTAGAGTATTTAATGGTCATAAAACCGGAAGGGAAGAAAAAAATTATTAGAAGATCCAAAAAAGAGAAAATTCTACAGAAACTCAATCAAACGTACCATAAAAACTACGAGATATCCAGTGATTCGGACGGACCCGGAGTCGGTGGGGGATAGAAATCAATGATAGATTAAATCAATACAGGAATACCTAAAATATCCTTTTCACCATTAAAAACAGCATTCGCAATCTGGGCACTTCCTAAAGAACCGGATTTTTCATCAATCCTCATAACTTCGCCTAAATCATCTATTCTTTCTTTAATTAAACAGAACACATCAACAGGATCAATCATTGAACCAAGGGATCCAGTTAGTACAATACCATCAACCTGGCCAGCAACACCTGCCAAACCATAGATTTCCATGGCGATGGTGTTGATCATGGTTTCAAAGGCCAATTCCGCCAGTTCATCACCATTTTCTAGGCGACTTAAGAATTCTTCTTTAGCCTGGTACACTTTTTCATCAAAACCAGCGACTTTAACTGCACCTGCATGTGAAAAACATTCATTAGCAGTTTTGAAACCATCATCAATGTCTCTGATCATTTTTAAATCTAAAGGGCCATGAATTAGACCCATAGCACCCAGGCAGGCGTCCATAGCGCCCCTTATTTTACCATCTTCAATTAAGATACTCACTGTATTGGAACTTATATCAGAGACAATTAGGTTTTCAAAGCCAGTTTCCAGGTAAGCATTATAACTAATACTTATTTTCTCGGCACTCGCATGATGAGAATATGCAGCTTTAAACCAGGGATAGAGAGAAGGCGTTTCACTATGAATACCAGGGATCAGTACTGTGGGGATCCCTGAATCTTTTATTTCGTCATAAACTGCAGTTCCACCGCCAGTAACCTTACCAGCACCACTCATGGATAGAATACCGCGGTTTTTAACCCTTTCCAGAGGTAAAATACCGGATATACCATCACCCATGGCGTAGGTGATGGCCATCAACTGGATTTCATCAAATTCAACTCTCTTTAAAAGTTCTTCGATAGCAGAAACTGTGCCATCAGATGTTTCTTTTCTACCAATCTTAAAATGAGTGATTTCATCATCCAATATAGAGAAGGAAATTCCAGTAGTACCATGATCCATCCCAACTAAAGCCATTATTTCCTTATCTCCTTCTATGCAACTTTGGTTAAAAAATATAGAAATTTCTTTTTAAATAAAGAAATTGCAGGGAAGTTATTTTTGCAGTCCACAAAGCTTCCTTAACTTAGAACCAACCTTTTCTATGAGTAGCTCCCCTTCTATAGCTCGTAGGCGTTTAAGTTGGGGCTGTCCAGCCTGGTTTTCCAGTGCCCATTCCTTGGCGAACTCACCTTTCTGAATTTCTTCCAGTATTTTCTTCATTTCCTTTTTAGTATCAGGTGTTATTAGACGTTCTCTCCGGATCAATCCTCCGAACTCAGCCGTGTTACTTACGTTGTCCCACATGCCAGCGAATCCGTTTTTGTAAATCAGATCAACGATGAGTTTCAGTTCGTGACAGGTCTCGAAGTAAGCGAGTTCTGGCTGGTATCCTGCTTCTACCAGGGTTTCAAACCCATCTTTTATAAGTTCTGTTACTCCACCACAGAGAACAGCCTGTTCACCGAATAGATCAGTTTCAGTTTCCTCTTTGAAGGTGGTTTCCAGTACACCAGCTCTGGTGAGTCCTACTCCTTTACCCATGGCTAATGCCAGTTCTAGTGTGTTGCCGCTGTAGTCATTTTCCACAGCCACTAATCCCGGGATTCCAAAGCCTTCTTCATAAGTCTGTCTTACCATAGCGCCAGGTCCTTTAGGGGCTATCATGGATATATTAACGTTTTTTGGAGGTTTTATGTATCCAAAGTGGATGTTGTATCCGTGTGAAAAGGACAAGGTGTTTCCTTCTTCTAAACCATCTTTAATGGACTGTTCATATACCTTGGCCTGAATTTCATCAGGGATAAGTATGTGTATAATATCTGCCTGTTTTGCAGCTTCTTCTACTGATAATACAGTTAAGCCATCATTTTTAGCAACATTCCAGGATTTACCACCTTCTCTTAAACCCACGACAATATTCAATCCGCTGTCTGCCATATTTCTTGCCTGGGCCATTCCCTGGCTTCCGTATCCTATAACTGCTATTTTTTTATTCTTTAAAACATCTGTATCCACGTCTTTGTCATAATACATGTTATATTCCTCCTGTAAATTTAATTTTCCTGATTATGCAATAAAAAATTTAAAATTATTCCACCATTCCCCTGGAAATTGCAGTAGCTCCAGTTCTTGCTATCTGTTTTATTCCAAACCCTTGTAGTAAGTCAATCAGGGCTTCTATTTTTTCTGGCGCACCAGTTATTTCCACGGTTAGGGTTTCCGGGCTGACATCGATTATTCTACCCCTGAAAATATTGGCATACTGTATAATCTCAGATCTCACTTTTTCAGAAGATGTGCTTATTTTAATCAGGCATAACTCCCTTTTCACAGTGTTTTCTGGATCCAGATCCCTTACCTTGACTACATCAATCAATTTATTCAGTTGCTTAATGATCTGCTCCAGGACATTTTCATCTCCATGACTGATAATGGTCATTCGGGCCATATTTTCCTGTTCTGAGGCCCCTACTGTTATATTATCAATATTGAAACCTCTCCTGGTGAAAAGTCCGGCAACCCTTTGCAGGACACCTGGTTTATTCAAAACCAGAGCACTTATAACGTGTATTCGTTTTTCATCCATTCTAATCACCATCCTCACCAATATGGGGGGCCCGATAGGGTATTTCTCCAGGAACTTCCCTTTCGACTTTATATTCTCCCACAATTTCTGTAATTCCACATCCTGGTGGGACCATGGGCAGAATTTCATCAGGGTCGATAACGACATCTATAAGAGTCGGTTCTCCTGATTTTAAGGCGGATTTTAAGGTTTCTTCCATTTCTCCAGGTTTTTTCACCCTCTCACCCTTTACCCCATATGCTTCTGCAAGTTTAACAAAGTCTGGAACTTCCCCTAAACGTGTGTGGGATATTCGCTTGTTGTAGAAGAGTTTCTGCCATTGGGCAACCATACCCAGGTAGCGGTTATCTAATACACAGATTACAACTGGTATATCGTATTCCTTGATGGTGGCCAGGTCTTGACTGACCATCAGAAATCCTCCATCTCCACATACAGCCACCACATCATTTTCAGGAAGGGCAACTTTAGCTCCCATGGCTGCTGGGAATCCGAAACCCATGGTACCCAGTCCACCTGATGATAGGAATGTTCTGGGAATTTTAGTAGTAAAATAATGCGCCATCCACATCTGGTTCTGGCCAACATCTGTTGTAACTATAGTTTCATCATCAAGTGTATTCCGTATTTCTTTAATAACTTGTTGGGGTTTTAATGGTACATCTTCATATGAAAGGCGTGGTGTACAGTTTATTTTAAAGTCTGATATGTATTTGGTCCATTTACTGGAAGATCCGGATTGTTTCTTTTGCTTCAATTTCTCAATGGCCTTGATTAAACTAGACATAACAATCTTGGCATCACCCACTATTGGCACATCTATACTAACGTTCTTCCCAATTTCTGCAGGATCCACATCGATTTGGATAATCTTTGCATTAGGCGCGAATTCGTCCACTTTTCCAGTTGTTCTATCTGAAAAACGACACCCGATAACTATTAAACAGTCACATTCGTCAACCATCATGTTTGCTACTTTTCTACCATGCATACCTAACATACCTATAGATAGGGGATGGTCCTCAGAAAATGAGCCCTTACCCATGAGCGTAGTAGTTACTGGTGCGTTTATTACCTTTGAAAGTTCCATGAGCTCATCTGATGATTCAGAAATTATAACTCCACCACCCGCAAGAATTACGGGTTTTTTGGAATTAAGGATTAAGTTAGAAGCTTTTTTTATCTGTAGGGGATGTCCTTTTTTGGTGGGCTTGTAACCAGGTAGATCGATCTGGAAATCATTTTTATAATCAAATTCTTCTTCCTGAACATCTTTGGGAAGGTCTATGGCCACTGGCCCTGGTCGGCCGGTGTTGGCGATGTAAAAAGAAGATTTTATTATCCCTGGTATCTCATCTGCATGCATGGCCTGGAAGTTGTGTTTGGTTATTGGCATAGTAAGACCAAGTGTATCAACTTCCTGAAATGCATCACGACCTATCAGGCCTGTGGCTACCTGTCCGGCAATGGCTAGAATAGGAGATGAATCCATGTGGGCGGTTGCAATTCCAGTTACCAAATTAGTGGCTCCTGGACCAGATGTACCGATACATACGCCTACTTTTCCGGATGCACGTGCATATCCGTCGGCAGCATGAGCAGCACACTGTTCATGCCTCACTAATATATGTTTTAAGTCCGAATCATATAGTTCATCGTATAATGGAAGTAAAACTCCTCCGGGATACCCGAAAACTACGTCCACTCCCTGGTCTTGCAGTGATTTGATTATTGCTTCGCTGCCTTTCATAAAAAACACCTGATTATTTGTATGAAATAATTTTTCTTGAAAAGTTGTTACAAATTATTACAATAGATTCTTAATTTAATTATTATATAATAATTTTAATTATTTCCAAATTTATTTATTCTTAAATTAATATTTATTAAATAAATTCTTAATTCATATTTATAACTAAATTCTTATTTAATTCATGGTTATATATTGCAACTATATATGATCTTGTGATGTTTATATGTGATTATCAAGATTTTAAGGATAAAAATTGGAGCTTATGTTAAGGAGGGAACATTAATGAAGATTCTTGTGGTAGGAACTGGAGCGCGAGAGCATGCCATATGCCAGGCAGCAATAAAGGATGAAGAAACTAAAATTTATTCTATTATGAGCAATCAAAATCCAGGAATAGCTAAAATATCAGATTTTAAGATTGCCAGCGAAAATGATATACCCCGGGTAACCAAATTCGCCGTGGAAAATAAGGTTGATATGGCTATAATAGGTCCAGAAGCCCCCCTGGAGAAAGGCATCGTTAATTCATTACTAGAAGCTGGAGTGGACTGTGTAGGTCCAACAATGGAAGCTGCAAAAATAGAAACAGATAAAGCATTCATGCGTAATTTATTCCGGGATTATAAGATACGAGGGGAGTTAATATACAGGGTATTTGATGATGCCCAGGAAGCAGGAGATTTCATAGATGATTTCAGCAAGGACGTGGTTGTAAAGCCCATAGGACTAACCGGTGGTAAAGGAGTTAAAATAGTAGGAGAACAATTAAAAGACAACGAAGAAGCCAAGTCCTATGTAAAAGAAATCATCGACACTAAAATGAGTGGCTATGCGGGTGTTGTGATAGAGGAAAGAGCTGTTGGTGAGGAATTCACAGTCCAGGCCTTCGTGGATGGTAAAAATATAGCACCCATGCCTGTGGTTCAGGACCATCCCTATGCATTCGAAGGTGATCAAGGCCCCATAACAGGTGGAATGGGTTCATACTCTGATACAGATGGTTTACTACCATTCCTGGATGAAAAATACCGTGATGAATCAGTTGGGATAATTGAGAAAACAGTTGAAGCCATAAATAAAGAGGTTGGTCCATATAAAGGATTCCTCTATGGACAATTCATGTTAACTAATGAAGGGCCTAAATTAATCGAATACAATGCACGCTTCGGAGATCCAGAAGCCATGAATGTTTTACCACTTCTTCAGACAAACTTCATAGACATATGTAAAAGTATAGTAGATGGGAATCTAAAAGGTGTTGAATTTGATACTCTTGCAACTGTTTGTAAATACATCGTACCACAGGGATATCCGGGTAAAGCAATACCCAACCAGGTAATAAATGTAGATGAAGAGAAAATTAACGAAAATAACACTCTCGTGTATTATGCTGCCGTAAACCAGAAAGATAACAAGATATACACCTCTTCATCCCGTGCATTGGCCCTGGTATCTGTAGGTGATACCATATCTGAGGCAGAGCAAATCTGTGAAACTTCTACTCAGTTTGTTGATGGAGATGTCTATCATCGACGCGATGTGGGAACTTCGGAACTTATTGAAAAAAGAGTTAAACATATGAATGAGTTACTGGGGAAATAAGCAATTCCCAATTTAGGAGATAAGAATAAAATGAAACATCTATTATCAGTCACAGATACTCAGGATATCATTTTTGACATAATGGACCTGGCATCTAAACTGAAAAAAGATCCATGGGGTTATAAAACATTAAAAAATAAAACACTGGCCATGATTTTTGAAAAATCATCCACCAGGACCAGAATATCTTTTGAAGTCGCTATGCTGCAGTTAAATGGTCATGCACTAAATTTACCTAAATCAGAACTCCAGTTGGGACGTGGAGAACCCATAGAAGATACAGCGAAGGTAATATCCCGCTATGTTGATGGTGTGATGATTCGGGCAAATAAACATTCAGATGTAATTAACTTTGCTGAAAACTCGAACAAACCAGTTATAAATGGTTTAACAAATCTAGAACATCCATGTCAGGCATTAACAGATATATTTACCATATTCCAATATAAAAAGACTTATAAAGTACATTTAGCATATTTTGGCGATGGAAATAATGTATGTAACTCTTTGTTACTTGCCGCCTCTCTGGTTGGTATGGATATGACGGTAATAAGCCCGGTAGGCTACGAACCAGATACAGGAATAGTAGATCAGGCCAAAGAGTACGCACTAAAATCAGGTTCTAAGATAAAAATTACCAATGACATATCAAAAGTACATGGTGTTGATGTGGTTTACACTGATGTCTGGGTCAGTATGGGTGATGAAACAGAAGCTAACCAGCGTTTGCAGATGTTAAGAGAATATCAAGTTAACACCAGTATTTTAAATCTTGCCAATTCCCGGGCCATTGTTATGCACTGCTTACCCGCAAAAAGGGGCCAGGAAATCACTGATGAGGTGATGTGTAGCCATCAGTCTGTTATATGGGACCAGGCAGAAAACAGGTTACATGTGCAGAAGGCCATATTAAGCCTTCTACTTGGAAAAGACCAGGGATAAATTTTTAAATGAAAAAGGGGAAATAGAGAACTCTAATTTTTTTCTACAGTAGACAAATTATTTCTACTGTAGAAAATTTTACATAGATTCTGGAGCTTGGATACCCAGTAATTCAAGACTGTTTCTCAGGGTTATCCGAGATTTATCAACTAATTCAAGTCTAAAATTTTCTTTTTCAGATCCTATCACTGGTATGGATTTATAGAACTTGTTAAAGGCGCTTGCCATGTCCAGGCAGTACTGTGAGATATGGTGAACTTTTCTATTACGGGCAGATTCTTCAACTACCAATGTGAACTTGGATATTACCTTGACTAGTTCCATCTCTGGACTTTCCAATTCATAATCATTTAAAACATCCTTAAAATCAACAGTAGATGAATCAAAGTTGGATTTTTTTAGTATTTTACAGGCTCGGGCATGTGCATACTGTACAGATGCGCAACCCCTTTCAAAGCTCAGAGCTTCATCCCATTTGAATACGATGTGTTTTTCAGGGGATAATCGTGCGATATAAAATCTTACAGCCCCTACACCGATTTTTTCAGCTATTTTCCTGGCCTCTTTATCGTCTAAGTCGTCTCTCCTCTTTTTGATTTCTTCCATGGCCCTTTCCACGGATTCTTCCAGAAGGTCATCCACGCTTATAAATACTCCTCTCCGGGTGGACATGGAACCCTCGGGGAGGGTTATAAACTCATAAAAAATTACTTCAGGGATTTTACCATCTAAAAATCCCATAACTATTCCGATCTGTTGGATGGCCAGTTTATGATCCGATCCCAGTATATCAATTACCACATCACCATTATTGGACTTTTCTAGATGGTAAGCTATATCACGGGTTGAATATAGGGACGTTCCATCTGATCGCATTAAAATCAGTTCTTTTTCAACACCATAATCCTCTAAACTCAAATAAAGAACCTCATTTTCCTGAGTGTGGCCGTTATTTTTAAGTTTGTAGATTATATCATCCACAGAGCCATTCCTAACAAATTTACTCTCCCAGACGAACCGGTCATGATTTACATGCATCCTCTTTAAAGTGGTATCCATTCCTTCTAAACAAGCATTAATTGCTTCTTTAAAGAAAAAACCAAGGAGTGCATCATTACCATTCTCATAAACCCTTAATAATTCATCAACACCAGTTTTAAATTCAGGATTGTTTTTAAGTTCCTGGTTCACTCGGAAATAGAGCTTACCAATCTTATGGTCCCGTAATTGGGTGTCAATAAAAATCTGAAGGTATAAAATGTTTTTCAACCCATTTATATACGTCTCTTCAAGTTCATTAAATTCAGAATGCTCTTTTACGATGCCCTCGATATGCACGAATGGATCAACATCACTAGGTATTTGACCAACCTCTTTACTGGGGTTGAATTTCAAGTTTAATAACCCCCAGACAACCATGGCTATCTGTCGACCCATATCATTTACATAATATTGTGTCTCTACATTATATCCTGCTTTACTTAATATACGGCTTAATGAATCGCCTAAAATTGCATTCCGGATATGTCCAATATGTAATGGTCCGTTGGGATTTGCTGATGTATGTTCCAGTATAATTTTTTTATCCACAGATTCTAATTTACCGTATTCTTCATGTACTGTTTCTAAAACGGATTTTGAATAATTATGATAGTCAATAAAGAAGTTAAGGTAGGGTCCGACTGGTGTGATCTGTTTGAAGACGGCGGGTTTTTCCATAACATTCAATATTTCCCTGCTTATCTCCACTGGTGATCTCTTCAACTTACTCGCCAGTTCAAAAGCTACAGAAGTAGACACGTCTCCCATATCAGGACGTGGAGGTTCTTCAATAGGTATTTTTCCTGGCTGATCCCAGCCTAATTTATCAACTGCTTCTTTTACAGAGTTTTTTACTTCTGCATGTAATCTTCTAAACATTAAAATTCTCCTTATAAAAACATTAAATTCCTTATAAAAAAACTATTACGAAGGTATCAACTTATTTTTAAAGTTTAAAATGATAAATCTATAATCCCCTTATCCAAAGGGTAATTTGACCTATCCAGGGAATTATAAATAGTGATTCACCAGGATTTGGTCCGAAGGAGATAACCTGGGCCTGGATCTGTTCCGGATATACAGGGACCTGGTCCGGTTCCGGATTATTATCACCTTTAATTACATAATATAATCTGCCATTTGGGTCGGTTCCTTTAGATATAATACGATGTATAACTGGATCAGGGAACCAAGTAGCATCATAGATTACTACATCTCCAACATTCAAATCTGAGCTATTTAATTCAGATAAGCCAAGAAAATTGGTTTTTTGAATTACTACAACATCTCCCCTGGCAAAGGTAGGTTCCATACTTCCTGAAACCACCACGTTTAAATGTTGAGCCAGGAGTATTCCAATTAAAATGATGGCTATGTAACTTAATATTTCCTTGGTATCCGTCATAAATTCACCTTATCTTAGAATTGCTCCTTTATCTGCCGATGTTACAAGCTTTCTGTATCTAGATAACCATCCTTTGATATTTCTTTCTGGGATAACTGCATTTTTTATTCTTTCTTCTATTTCAACTGGTGAAACTTCAAAATCTAATCTTCTCTTGTGAATATCAATTTTTATGATATCACCATTTTTAACAGTAGCAATAGGGCCGTTTGCTGCTGCTTCAGGTGACACATGACCTATACATGGACCACGGGTACCACCTGAAAATCGACCGTCGGTAATAAGGGCAACGGATTTAATTCCCATTCCAGATATTGCTGCGGTAGGGTTTAACATCTCTCTCATACCAGGACCTCCTTTAGGTCCCTCATATCTTATTACTACTACATCCCCTTCCTGTATAATGCCCTGATTTATGGCTTTAACACATTCTTCTTCACTCTCGAATACTTGGGCAGGTCCTTCATGGATCAACATTTCAGAATCAATAGCACCTTGCTTTACAACTGCACCATCAGGTGCAAGAGTGCCCTTTAAAATGGCTAACCCTCCTTCCCTATGCACTGGATTATCAAGTGGTCTGATTACTGTACTGTCTAATACCCTTGCACTTTTTATGTTATCTTTAAGACTTTGTGCAGTGCATGTTACGGCATCGTCATGTAATTCATTTTCCAAGACCTTTAAAACTGCAGGAATGCCACCTGCCTGATCAAGGTCCAGCATACTATGCTTTCCAGCAGGACTGATGGAGGCTATATGTGGTATCTTAATACTATAATCCTGGAAGAGGTCGAGATTTACCTTAACTCCTTTATCTTCCAGTTCATAAGCTATTGCAGGTAAGTGTAAAGTGGTGTTGGTGGATCCTCCCAGTGCCAAATCCACAATGACTGCGTTTTTAAAGGCTTTCTGGGACATAATTTTGGAGGGTGTGATATTTCTCTCCAGGAGTTCAATTATCTGCCTACCTGATGAGTGGGCTATCTGCCTTTTTTCAGCTGAAACTGCATGGCTGGTGGCACAACCAGGTAAGCTCATCCCCATTGCTTCTGTAAGACATGCCATAGTATTTGCAGTAAATAAACCGGCGCATGAACCTGCCCCCGGGCAGGCACATTTTTCCAGTTCCAGTAATTCATCTTCTGTCATTTTCCCAGCTTTAACTGCACCTACAGCTTCATATACGTTAATGAGATCCACTGTTTCACCATTATATTTTCCAGGTAACATAGGGCCTCCAGTAACAACAATGGATGGTATGTCCAGCCTTGCAGCAGCCATGAGCATTCCAGGAACTATTTTATCACAAGTAGGGATTAAAACCAGGGCATCAAGTTGATGGGCCTGGGCCATGCTTTCAACGGTATCTGCAACTATCTCTCGAGATGCCAGAGAGTAACGCATACCTTCATGGTTCATGGCAATGCCATCGCAAATGGCCATGGTACTAAATTCAAATGGTACTCCTCCAGCCTGACTTATCCCTAATTTAACAGCTTCCGCCAATTCATTAAGGTGAATATGTCCTGGAACTATATTAGTGAAGCTGTTTGCTACTCCTATGAAGGGTTTTTCCATATCTTCTTCAGTTACACCGCAGGCGCGAAGCAAAGATCTATGCGGTGCTCTTTGCATGCCTTTTTTTATGATATCACTTCTCACTTTATTCACCTGAATAGATTGTATTACAAAATGATTTTATCGTAATTATAAACTGATTTTTAAATAATGCTACCAATATTTAAGTACTTTAAAGTTAGGGGGGTTAAAAATTTACTTAAAAATATAATGTTAAGAATTTTTTTATAAAGTTAAGAATTTTTTTACTCCTTTATTAATATCCTTTGCATAATTTAAATACATCATAATTGATAAAACGAGATGTAACATTGGAATTTAAAATTATATACTAAATTTAACAAGATTCATGATACAAATCGGTGATAAAATGAGGATTCTACTGATTCATTCTAATTATATAAACTATAAAACCAAGTCAAAAACTAAAATTGCAGAAGAAATTGAAGAAAAACAAAAATCAATGCGTTTTGAAAATTCATTAGTGGTTTTCACTGCAGTAGAAAAAAAAGATGAGGAAAACCCGAAATTAGTGGTGGAAAATGCTGTGAAGGAAATAAAGGATGTATTTTTTAAATTGAAGGCAGATAACATAGTAATCTATCCTTATGCACATTTAAGTTCATCATTAAGCTCGCCAGATGCTGCAAAGACTATTTTAAAAGAAATGAAAAAGGCATTAGCCAGAGATGGATTCAAAGTGGAACGAGTTCCCTTTGGCTGGTATAAATCCTTTGATATATCATGTAAAGGACACCCGCTATCTGAACTATCCAGGAACATAGTGGTTGAAAAATCATCTGAGGAGAAAGAAGAAGAAGAACCCTCCAAATTCTATATTTTACATGATGGCGAATTATACAACCCGGCTGAGTACACTTACCAGAGCAGTGATATGGAGAAACTAGTTGCCAGTGAACTAGGTAAGATGGAATCAACTGGTGAAGAGCCACCCCATGTTAAAATCATGAAGGAAAAGGATCTGGCTGACTACGAGCCCTCAGCTGACGTGGGTCACCTGCGATGGTACCCTAAAGGAAGGCTCATCAGGGATCTACTGGCCGATTATGTTTACAACCTGGTCACTGATAGGGGGGCCATGCCAGTTGAAACGCCGATAATGTATGATCTCGGTGATGAAGCCATTAAAGGTCATGCAGAGAAGTTTGGAGAAAGGCAGTATCGAATGGAAACTAAAAATAAGAACCTCATGCTAAGATATGCATGTTGCTTCGGGGCCTTTCGAATATTATCTGATACATTTTTAACATGGAAAAACCTTCCATTAGCAATTTATGAGTTATCAACATACAGCTTCCGTTTAGAAAAGAGGGGAGAAGTGGTTGGACTTAAAAGACTCAGGGGTTTTACCATGCCCGATATGCACACCATATGCACTGATTTGAAACAGTCAATGGAGGAATTCGACAGCCAGATATCCATGTGCGCCCAAACTGGTGAAGACCTTCAGATTAACTATGAAGCAATAATGAGGGTTACTGATGATTTCCTTAAAGATAACAGACAATGGGTAATGAATTCAGCTAAGAAGGTAGGAAAACCCATCCTTTTAGAGATTTTACCGCGAAGAAAACACTACTGGATCTGTAAAATGGATTTTGCAGCAATAGACTACTTAGGCAGACCAATAGAGAATCCAACTATACAGATAGACGTAGAAAGCGGGGAAAGGTTCGATATCAAATACATAGGCCCGGATGAGGAAGAACAAACCCCTATTATCATCCACTGCAGCCCAACTGGAAGCATTGAAAGAGTCATCGGAGCTTTACTTGAAAACAGTGCCATACAGACAGAAGATAAACCACCTATGCTACCGGTATGGCTTACACCTACCCAGGTTAGAATTTTACCTATAGCAGAAAGACATCTGGACTTTGCATTCAATTTAGCAAAGGAATTTAAGAAAAACGATATACGGATAGATGTTGACGACCGTCAGGAGACGGTGGGAAAGAAAATACGTAGTGCTGCTGGTGATTGGGTACCATATGTAATTGTTGTAGGTGACAATGAACTTGACAGTAAAGAATTTACAGTAAACATACGTGAAACTCAAGAAAAAGTTATTATGGATAAAAATGAGTTAATTGAACGTATAAAAGCTGAAACAAATGGCATGCCATTTAGGAAACTACCTTTAAATATTAAATTATCCCGAAGAGTTCAATTTTAGGGGTAATTTTTATATTCTTTTTAAATAATTTCTTTGAAATCTTACTATTTTTGAATTAATCCTTGTTTCAATAACTTAAGCTTAAATAAGCTCCTTTTATAACGACAAATATTTATATTATAACTTATAACTTATCATTTAGAACTTATTATTAATATTGGAGGTGAATTTTATGAGCGAGATTATAGCTATATTAAATCAGAAGGGGGGTTGTGGTAAAACTACCACTGCTGTAAATCTTTCAGCAGCACTGGCTCAATCTGATAGGAAAGTTTTAGTAATAGATATGGATCCTCAAGGTAATGCCACAACAGGACTGGGAATTAATAAAAATAACCAGACTAATACTATATATTCAATTTTAACAGGGGATAACAGTATAATGGAAACCATTGTCGAAACCAGTGTACCACAATTGGATATTGTACCGAGTAACATAGATTTAAGTGGTGCGGAACTCGAGTTGAGTAAAACAATAGGTCCACATTCAATTTTAAAGGAAGCTTTAGATGGTTTTGTGGATAACTATGATTATATTTTCATTGATGTCCCTCCTTCCCTTGGGTTGTTGACTTTGAATTCAATCGTGGCGTCGGATAGCGTTATCATACCAATTCAAGCTGAATTCTATGCGTTAGAGGGAATGGCAGATTTACTCCAGGCCATGGAACTGGTAAAATCTCGTTTGAATAGCCCTTCTCCAATTAAGGGTATTCTATTAACATTGTATGATTCCAGGACACGTTTGGGCAGGGACGTATACAACAACGTAAAACAGTACTTTGGAGAAACGGAAAATATTTTCAAGACCACCATTCCCCGCAACGTAAAGTTAGCAGAAGCTCCCAGCCATGGCATACCATGTATAATATATGATGAAGAATGCAGCGGTACAGAAGCTTATCAAAATCTGGCTAAAGAAATAATAAGTATGGAGGGCCAGGGGGACAACAAATGAGCCCTAGAAAAAAACGGGAAAGCGCCCTGGGGAGAGGTTTAGATGCCCTTATCCGAAAGGACTATCTTGATGAGGAAGAAGGACAACCAAAGAAAACTGAAAAAAGGCATATAAAAGCTGAAGCTTTACAAGAGGAAAAAACTGAAATTACTGATGAAATTAGGCCAAAAGAAACAAAAATTTCCAATATGGATGAAAAAATAGTTGATGCAGTGCTTTTAGATGTGCATAAAAACCCCAGAATATCCCTATGGTCTGCCAAGTCAGCGGCTGTTTTAAGATTTTTAAAGAAAACAAAACCAGAATTCAGCATCAGCAATGAGGCATCCCTCCTTATAGAGGAAGCAGTGAAGGAAAAGTACCCGGATATGTGGGAGATATTCGAGGATAAGGGGTTGTAAATTAGAAGTTATAACTTATAAGTTCATATGTTATAACTTATACCTGATCACTTATAAGTTAAAGTAGAATAAATAACTGATGTATTACCTAAAAACTAAAATTCTAGAGTTGACTGATAATTTTTATTTAATTTAATAAATGGTTCAGCTCGTTTAATAACCACACCAATTTTCTTTAATTCTTCCAATTTAAGAATATTTTTACCAGCTTTTCTAGATTGGATGATTCTTTTTGCGGATATTTTGCCTATTCCAGGCACTCTCAGGAGATCTTTAAAAGAAGCTTCATTGATTTCCATTGGATATTTTTCTTCATGTTCTAATGCAGCTATATATTTAGGATCTCTATCTAAATTCAAATTACCATCATCATCAAAAACCAATTCCTTTAAATCAAATCCATAGGAATTCAGTAGGTGATCAGCTTGGTACAATCTTGGGCTTCTTTTTGGATGGGGTTCTGCATGAGATTCCAAGGGGGTGTCTTTAACAGCCTCAAATGGGCTAAAATAACTTCTTTTAAGATCCATCTTCTTGTACAACCAGTCAGCCTTCTCCAGTATCTGCAGGTCAGTTTCATCACCTGCACCCACCAGAAACTGAGTAGTTTGTCCTGATGGAGAAAATTGTTTATTACCACTTAGAAGTTTTTTAATCCACTTCATGCGTCTTATAATATCTGTATCATAATTTTTGGTTGTGGAAAGATTTTCCATCCCTTCACTGGTAGCAGATTCCAAGTTAATGCTTACTCGGTCTGCCAGACTCACTGCCCTTTTAATTAAATCATAGGGACTACCTGGTAAGATTTTTAAATGTATATATCCCTGGTATCCATGTTTCATCCTTAATTTGTGAGCCACTTCCACCATATTTTCCATAGAATATTCAGGGTCTCTGGGGATCCCGGAACTTAAAAATAAACCTTCAACCAACTGTTTATGATAATATTCAAGAAATATGGAAGTAACATCTTCAGGTGAAAATTCTACCCGGTTAAAATTGTGTCTGTTGTGATTGACACAGTACCTACAGTCATTGGAACATTTATTGGTCATCAACACCTTAAACAATGGTACAGTACAACCATCCCGGGTACTGGCATGGTAGATTCCTGGTAACTTGTTTGCCAGGAAGTTATCTGTATTGGTGTTAATGTAGTTGCACCGGTCGAATTTGGCACTTTCACCAAGGATTTCTAGTTTTTTGCTTAAATTGGTCATGGTTAGATGTGTTAATTTTTTCTCTCAAACATGATTCAAGAATATAGATGTATTTAGTTAATCTTAATACTAAAATCTTCCCCAGACAAATCTTATTTAAATAAAATCATTCCTATTAATATAATATGAGATTAGTCCTTGCAGGAACTGGAAGCGCAGTAGGAAAAACAACCATCGCTACAGGGATAATGAAAGCATTATCCAACGAATACACTGTACAACCCTTTAAAGTGGGCCCTGATCATATAGATCCCACCTATCACACCCTGGCTACTGGGAACTATTCACGGAACCTGGACTCCTTTTTCATGACTGATGGACAGATCAGACATGGATATGAAAGGAGTATGGAGATTACAAAAGCTGATTTTGGGATTATTGAGGGTGTCAGGGGTCTTTATGAAGGCATCAGCCCTATAAGCGATGTGGGCAACACAGCATCCGTTGCCAAGGCACTGAATGCTCCTGTGGTCTTGATTTTGAACTCCCGCAGTTTGGTGAAAAGTGCTGCTGCTGTTATCCTGGGATTTAAAACACTGGATCCCACCATAGATATCAGGGGTGTGATTTTAAATCAAGTAAAAAACCGAAAACACTACCTCAAAACCAAGGAGGCTGTTGAAACCCTAGCAAAAACTGAAGTGGTGGGAGGAATACCTCGGGACGATGCAATACGCGTGGAGAGCAGGCACCTGGGCTTAGTACCTGCAATGGAAAAGGAAAGCATTTTAGAATCCATTAATAAATGGGGGGAAATGGTTAAGGATTACATTGACCTGGATAAATTAATATCCATTATGAAACAAACAGATAAGCTCCCCCCTGGAAGGCAAAGGCTTTGGGAAACCAAAAACCGCCAGAAAGTTAAAATTGGGGTGGCTATGGATGAAGCTTTCAACTTTTATTACCGTGATAATCTAGATGCCCTGGAAGAGAACAAAGCAGAAATTGTCTACTTCAGCCCACTCCATGATGAAGAATTACCCGACGTAGATGGGGTCTACATTGGTGGGGGTTATCCTGAAATTTTCGCCAGGCAATTAGAAAGTAACCAGTCCATGCGTAATTCTATTCTCGGATTAAATGAAGAAGGAAGGCCTATTTATGCTGAATGTGGTGGTTTAATGTATATTAGCCGCTCAATTAACTCGTATAAGATGTGTAACATATTTAATTACCATTCCTTCATGATGAAAAAGCCCCAGGCTTTAAGTTATGTTATATCTAAAGCAAAAAAGAAGAGTATAATAGCAGATAAAGATGACATGCTAAAAGGGCATGAGTTCCATTACTCAAAAGTCGATATAAAAGATAAAAACCCCAAGTTTGCCTTTGAAATATTAAGGGGGAAAGGCATAATAGATAATAAGGATGGGTTGATGTTGAAAAATACAGTGGCAAGTTATATTCATATTCATACAGCGGCATATCCTTCCTTTGCTTCTAATTTAACAACAAGTTCTAAAGAACTGTAATACCTGGAGAATAAAAAGGTGACCTTTACTCAAAACATCAAACAGATAGTTAACAACATAGATATCTTCTCCCCCTACATAATAGTGGTTTTTGTTTTAATCTATGTTGCTTTGGCTGCTTTAGGCTATTATTACCACATAAGGAACTTGGATTGGGCCGATTCCATTACATACTATTATATCATATTTGGAATGGCAATTTTCATCCTTGGGTTGTCCATCCCTAGAATCACAAGCAATTTCAAGAAATTCACTCTAAAGATAGATGGTTCCAAAAAATCTCCATGGTACAGTAAAATAAGACTTCTCGTTAATGAGAAAGTGCTTTTTTCTTTAGTTATCCTGGCCATTGTTTTACAAGGTGTTAACTTAGCCATATTAGGCGGTATACCTTTATTCAGTGGCTACCTTAAATTTCAAGCAACAACGGATCTCTGGCGCATAGCTTATGTTATTTTCCTTCCATCATTAAACCTTTTACTTGCAAAATATCCCCGTAAATGGTATTACATCTTATTTGTTGTTGGATTAATTCTTTTTGCGATAAATGGATACAGGACTTCCTCTATGGCCATTATTTTGAGTGTTATCATCACTACCTATTATACCATGCGTCTTAAAGCAAAATACGTTCTTATTTTAATTGGTTTAATGGCAATTATTGGTATTGCCCTGGGTTATGTTGCAGTAAAGGCCATCCAATGGCAGACCTGGGTTTTAAACCCATTGGAATTGGTATTTTATAGAGCGGGTTTTACCATGATGGTACTGGATAAAATAGCTCACATGCCTGGATTAACTGGTGGAGAACTCTTTCATCAGGCACTTACTGGAGGACACCCAAGAGTCACTGTGGGGGAGGTTGTTCTGGGTTACAGACCAGTTAATGGCATCACCACCAGTATCACATCAACTCTTTTTGGACCTGCCATACTAGATTTCGGAGCATGGGGATTAGCTGTGCAGATGTTTCTTCTTGGATTAATAATCAGATTTATGCACAGTGCACAGAAAATAGCAGGAGGAGCATTCATTGGTTTATATGCTATTATCCTTGCCCATACCTTAATCTGGATAGAAACAGGCCCAACAGATGGTATGGTATGGTTTTTCTATGGATTGGGGATAATATCTCTTATAATATTCTATTGGCTATATTTAAGGAACAATAAAACCTTAAATTAATACACTGGACATTTAATGAAATTTATATAATAAATTTTACACTTGAAATATATGTCTAATTTTTGGAAAAAAGTATTACTCGGGATATTTGTCCATAGGTTCCCAATTCAAGTATGTTATATAAATATGATTTAAAAAAATTAAATCAAAAAATACTTATTTGATTATCCAGATAGCAATTTCGGTGATAAAATGGTTGTAAAAATTGGAGTTATTAAATGTGGAAATTTAGGTACCTCTCCTGTAGTTGATTTAGTGCTTGATGAGAGGGCCGACAGACCTAACATTGAGGTTAGGGGAGTTAATTCTGGAGCAAAAATGAACCCAGAACAGATTGAAGAAGTTGTACCGAAAATAATGGACTACGACCCTGATTTTGTTGTATTTATCAGCCCCAACCCTGGAGCACCAGGTCCAGCCAGAGCAAGAGAATTACTCTCTGAAATGGATGTACCAGCCATAATTGTAGGTGACGCTCCTGGTATGGGTAAAAAAGATGAAATGGATGAACAGGGATTAGGATACATCATAGTTCAGGGTGACCCTATGATTGGAGCCCGAAGGGAATTCCTCGACCCAACTGAAATGGCATCCTTCAACTCTGACGTAATAAAAGTATTGTCAGCAACTGGTGCATATAGGGTAGTTCAAGAAACCTTAGATGGTGCCATTGCACAAGCCGAATCTGGAGATATCGAACTGCCTAAAGTGGTCATTAACACAGAAAGAGCAGTAAATGGCGGCGGCTTTAAAAATCCATATGCCAAAGCAAAAGCAATGGCTGCCTATGAAATTGCCATGAAAGTAGCAGATATAGACTTAAAAGGCTGTTTCATGACCAAAGAAATGGAAAAATACATACCAATCGTAGCATCTGCCCACGAAATGATTTCCGCAGCAGCTAAACTTGCAGTGGAAGCTCGTGAAATAGAAAAAGCCAATGACACCGTACTACGTAAACCACACGGTGGACAGGGACAGACTCTTTCCAAGACCGAGTTAATGTTAAAACCAGAGTAAATTGAATAATAAGCAGTCGTTGTACTGCTTCTTTTTTTTATTTTTTTTATTATACTTAGTTTAATTAAATTACACCCTTGGTGCTGGGTATGGATTCATGGGTAACCCTGGTTGCATCGTGTAATGCCCGTGCAAGCGCTTTAAATAGGGCTTCTATTTGATGGTGGTCGTTTTCACCCTCACATCTAGCATGTAAGTTTAACTTTCCATTTTGTGCCAAGGACTCCAGGAAATGTCCCACGTTTTCTGTGCTTAACTCGCCCACTTTGACATTTTTAAATGGCAAATCTAATATGGTGTAACTTCTCCCTGATAGATCCAGGGCAACCATAGCCAACGCTTCATCCATGGGAATCAGAGCATGAGCCATTCTTCGAACGCCTTTTTTATTTCCCAAGGCTTCGTTTAATGCTTCACCTAAAAGTATCCCAATATCTTCAACTGTGTGATGATCGTCGATCCCCAGATCTCCTACAGCTTCAACTTCCAGGTCAAATAGACTATGTCTTGCAAAAGATTCCAGCATATGATCGAAGAATTCGATTCCTGTGTTTATCTGGGATTTACCTTCGCCATCGAGGTTTAAAAATATGGTTATGTCTGTTTCATTAGTCTTCCTGGATAACTTTTTCTTTCTCTCCATAATGACCATCTCTTATTACATGTATAGCTCCTTCAGGACATTTTGATGCACATATGGTGCATAAATGGCAGAATTGTAAATTTCCTGCTTCTGCTTTACCATTTTTTATAGTCCAGATCACCGGACCCTTAGGGCAGGTTTCCTTACATGTTCCGCAGCCAGTACATTTATTCTTATCTACTTCAATTCTCATAAAAATTACCTTATAACTTATAACTTTTAAGTTCTTTTATTTATTAAAAATTAACGGATTTTCTTTATTTATTATTTCTATACATTTAAAACTCTTTATTACTTATAACTTATAACAATGAAGTTATCATTTATAACTTATAACTAATAATTAATCTTAAAACAGAACTATCTTATTCCTCTTCTTTATACTCAAAATTTTTCAAGAAGTTTCCAAACTTTTTAACAGTCTTTCTCAAACTTCTAAATCCCTCTTTGTCTTCTTTAACTCCTTCCAGCGTATCTTGCGACCAAAAATTTGCACCCAGATTAGCACCAAAAGCACCTCCACCTATTGGAATTGCCCCGGTTAGTATGTAGTAGGTGAAGATTTGTTGTATAGCTAATTCCTGTCCTCCGGCCCTATCTCCACCAACGGCTATTGCCATACCAACCTTGTTACGCATGAAGTTATAGTCAACTGCACCTAATGCCCTGGTACGATCCATAATTGCCTTAAGTTGTGCGCTTAAACCTCCATTGTAAATAGGTGTGGCCATTATCAAGCCATCAGCTTCAGTCATCAGGGGGTAGACTTCATACATATCATCCTTTCTGATACATTCACCATTGCGCATACAGTAATCACAATGCAAGCAAGGGTCAATAGTCTTACCGCGCACACCAAAAAATTCAGTTTCAAAGCCCCTTTCTTCAAGCATCTTCAACGCTTCATTTAACACGTAATCAGTAGATTGTTTCCTTGGACTACTACATATTCCCAATATGATGATTATACCCCCTTATTCAATTCCTATATAATTACTTGGATTTAAGAAATAATAAAACTATCTGAAAGAATAAATAAAAAAAAGAAAAAAGCTTATGAAATCTACTATCTTATAAAGGCAAACTAGAAACCAATTTTGCGTATACTATGTATTTATTGGCACCTGATCCTGGCGGATGACAGGTCTTTAAAATTAGCATACTTGGTCCTGACTTTTTCCAATTATTGCTCAACTTCCAGTTGGGTAGAATTTCATGATATTGATATTGGTATTTAGATATCTTCTTAGCTGTGTAATCATAGATGTATATTAAATCGCCAGTGGTCAATGTATGGATTTTCCTCATTGGAGCTGTCCAGGTAGTCCGATGCCCAATCATTGCACATTCGCCAGGAGTTCCAAAGTAAACGCTGTTTGTATAGTGATATATAGCATTATTAGCATTCAATGTATCGCTGCGTATTTGGATGTTAGATCCCATTTTAGGAATAACTAATCTTGCAGAATATGAGTTTAAATTAGTGGTCTTTGTTTTAAATCTAAATGAATAATAGGTCGATCCATTACCTGTTGAATTCTGTACAAAATTAGAATACACAATGAGACGATATGTTCTCAGGTTTTTTAGAGGAATATGGTCGATATATATACTGTTTCCTTGGATAGTGTATGTTAATGGCACATTCACTTGATCGCTGTATGTTTCGAGTTTAATCTTGGTGGAATTTGGTTTATATATAGGATTGCTGAATGTTATTCTTATCAGCTTGGTAGTTGGAATATTGTATGAGTAATTGGCAGGATCTGTGCTTGTTACTTTCAATGGGGTTTTTGAGTCAGCTTGAACTGGTGGAACACTTGTATTTGTGGGGGTTGTTGGTTTGCTGATTGTTGACCATGGTTTTACTGAAACATAGTTGGGAAGTCTTTTGTTGGTGTTGTAGAAGTTCATTATGTTACTGTATGTGTAAGTTAATGTTTCATAGCGCATGGTACCCAAATTAGTGTTGGCGAAGTTGGGTAATCTACCATTTGTATTTATGAATTGATTGATACTGTTTGCGAGGGTTATATACTGTGATTTGGTTAGTGTCCCGCTTTTTACAGATT
>Ga0255347_1000720_pt1 | contig 57906 bp, 48 predicted proteins | sample wastewater_treat_2_FD_192479 | JGI IMG/M metagenome (GOLD analysis project Ga0255347, IMG submission 192479) | Wastewater microbial communities from Lulu Island WWTP, Vancouver, Canada - plant24 | ecosystem: Engineered > WWTP > Wastewater > Unclassified | place: Canada: Vancouver, British...
TATTACAATAACGATAGAATAAAATTGAGGCTGAAAGGAAAAAGCCCGGTAAAATACCGAGCTTTGTTCCAATCTAAAAGAGCCTCTTAATAATGTTAAACCGTCCAACTTTTGGGGGTCACATCAAGTTCGAACCCTTTAATTTTAGTTTTTAGTTTTTAGTTTGTAGTGTGTAGTTCGGGCGGTTCATATTGCGAGCTGTATATGAACCTTGCCCCCGCAACCCGTACCCCGTAACACGTATCCTGTAAAAAAAGAGGCTCCCTTTTTACGGGGAGCCTCCAGCTATGAAAACGGTTTATATGATTTTTTTGCAAAAATCCAAAGTTAAAAGTTATTCGTCGAGAAGTTGCAATTTCTGAACATAGATAGCCTTATTCTTTTGGGCTCTTTTCGTCACAGAAGGTTTCTCAAAGGTCTTACGTCTCCTGAGTTCGCGTAATGTACCCGTCCTTTCAAATTTACGTTTGAATTTCTTTAATGCTCTCTCAATATTTTCACCTTCTTTTACCGGTACGATAATCATTATTCAGTAACACCTCCTTTTTTTGTGGGCACAAATATAATCAGGATTTTTGGTTTGACAAATTATTGGAGAAAAAAATGTATTTTTGTAAGAAACATATCAAAGAACAATAATATTAAATGGAAAATAAGGAATTGAAACGCTTTAGGGAGCTGGTCGTACAGGGAATCCCCGCTCAGCTTCCTCCACCTGCAAAATATGACGACGAAATTAGTCACGCGCCCAAACGTAAGGATATACTTACCAGGGAAGAGAAAGTGCTCGCCCTTAAAAACGCTCTCAGATATTTCCCGAAACAGCACCACAAGGAACTTTCGGTGGAATTTGCGAGAGAACTTGAGAAATACGGGCGTATCTATATGTACCGCTTCCGTCCGGAATATCGTATAACGGCGCGTTCGATAGATGATTTTCCCCATAAATCCCGACAGGCAGCGGCAATCATGCTGATGCTCAGCAATAATCTGGATTATGCGGTAGCTCAGCATCCCCACGAGCTCATCACTTACGGTGGTAATGGAGCCGTTTTCCAAAACTGGGCACAGTATCTGCTCACCATGCAGTATCTCTCCCAAATGACCGACGAGCAGACTCTCGTGCTGTACAGCGGTCATCCGATGGGACTCTTCCCTTCTCATAAGGAGGCTCCCCGTATGGTGATTACCAACGGTATGGTGATTCCCAACTACTCTTCGCAGGATCATTGGGAAAAGTTCAATGCGATGGGAGTGTCGCAGTACGGTCAGATGACCGCCGGTTCCTTTATGTATATCGGACCCCAGGGTATCGTTCATGGGACTACTATCACTGTGCTTAACGCTGCACGGATGCAAAATAGGGGCAATGACGATATCAGAGGTAAGATTTTCGTAAGTTCCGGACTTGGTGGAATGTCGGGAGCCCAGCCCAAGGCAGCGGTAATCGCGGGAGTGGTAGGCATAGTGGCGGAAATCAACCCCAAGGCAGTCAGCAAACGCTATGAGCAAGGTTGGGTGGATGAGGTATATACCGATTGCGATATGCTCATAGATAGGGCGCTTAAAGCGAGTGCAGCGAAAGAAGCGGTTTCACTTGCATATCAGGGCAATATTGTGGACCTTTGGGAGCGTCTTGCCGACAGAGATATAAAGGTGGATCTGGGCAGTGACCAGACCTCGCTCCACAATCCTTTTGCGGGTGGCTATTATCCTGCTGGTCTCTCCTTTGAGGAGTCCAACAGGATGATGGCGCAGGAGCCGGAACGTTTCAAGGAGGAGGTATACAAAACCCTCCGCAGACATGTGGCCGCCATCAACCGTCTCACTGCACGAGGAATGTATTTCTTCGATTATGGTAACGCGTTCCTCCTGGAGGCCTCCAGGGCAGGGGCGGATATTCTAAAGCCTGACGGAAAGTTTCGTTATCCATCCTATGTTCAGGATATCATGGGACCGCTCTTCTTCGATTACGGATTCGGTCCATACCGTTGGGTGTGTACATCTTCCCGTGCAGAGGATTTGGCTGTTACGGATGCTCTCGCAGTAGAGGTATTGGAGGAAATTTTGCGTACGGCTCCGGTCGAGATACAACCGCAGCTCAGGGACAATATTCACTGGATCAAAGAGGCGGCAGCAAATAAGTTAGTAGTTGGGTCACAGGCACGCATTCTCTATGCGGATGCCGAAGGACGCATTAAAATAGCTCTTGCTATGAATAAGGCTATCCGAGAGGGGAGGGTTAGTGCCCCCATTGTATTGGGACGCGACCATCACGATGTTTCGGGTACCGATTCACCCTTCAGGGAGACTTCAAATATCTATGACGGATCCTGTTTTACCGCAGACATGGCTATTCACAATGTCATAGGAGATTCTTTCCGTGGTGCCACCTGGGTTTCGATTCACAATGGTGGCGGAGTGGGTTGGGGTGAGGTGATTAACGGCGGATTTGGAATGGTGATAGATGGTAGCGAGGAGTCGGACCGCCGAATCAGGGCTATGCTTCACTGGGATGTCAACAACGGTATTGCGCGCCGCAGCTGGGCACGTAACGAGGGTGCCATTTTTGCCATCAAGCGCGAAATGGAGCGCACTCCATTGCTCAAGGTGACTTTGCCCAATATTGCAGATGACGATCTTGTGGAGAGCTGTTTCTGATACACTCTATGAAAATAATTGATTCATTCATCGATTGGCTTGGAGTACAGAAAAGGTATTCCCCGCGCACCTTGGTTCTTTACCGGAGTGCGGTTGATGAATTTTATGCCCATATCTTTCCCGAAGGTGAAATTGAGGCAGGAGAGGAGATATCTGTGCTAACTCCGCTCAATATCCGCGGTTTCATTGCCGGAGGACTTGAGAGCGGACTTTCCGCCCGTACAATGAACCTTAAATTGGCAGCCCTGAGCAGTTACTGCTCTTATCTGATGAAACAGGGAGTGATTCCATCCAATCCCGTCAAAAAAGTGTTCCGCCCCAAGGAGGACAAAAAGCTTCCGGAGTTTTATACCGAGAAGGCCATGGGCAATTATTTTGAATCTCTGACTGAAGAAAGGGATGAGCAGGAGGGGGAGGAGCCCTTCCCGGTTTTGCGCAACAGGACGATACTTTTATTGCTTTATGCCAGCGGAATTCGGCGTGCAGAACTTTGCAACTTGAAAATCACCGACTTCGATCCTGAGAGGTCGGTAATAAGGGTTTTAGGGAAGGGAGATAAATTGAGAGAAATTCCAATCCCTTATGTCATATGTCAGGAATTATTGTTATATTTGGAAAGAATTAATAGGGAGTTTCCCGGCAACAGCGAAGGATACTTCTTTTTGACCGATGCCGGTCGGCCACTCTATCCGGCTTTTGTCAATAACGTGGTCAAAAAGGAGCTTGAGAAGGTTGAAGGTTTTACGGGGCGTAAGTCGCCTCACCTGCTTAGACATTCACTCGCAACACACCTGCTCAATCGCGGTGCCGACCTCAATAGCATCAAGGAGATTCTGGGCCACTCATCCCTTGCTGCGACACAGATTTATACACACAATTCGTTCGAACAGCTAAAGAACGCATACTTAACAGCTCATCCAAGAGCAAAAAACGGAGGTAACAATGGAAATTAAAGTTCAATCAATCAAATTCGACGCAGACCAGAAGCTGCTTGATTTCATCGACAACAAGGTAGGTAAAATCGCCAAGTACTACGAGGATATCGTGCGTACCGAAGTCAACCTCTCATTGCTTGCAGACCCACAAAACAAAAATGTAAAGGTCATCGTTTACATTCCGGGTACGGAAATTATCGTGGAAAAAAATGCCGACACTTTTGAGGAGGCCATCGTAAATTGCGTGGGAGTCCTCAAAGGCGCACTTGTATCCGCCAAGGAGAAACGGTTCAAATAAGATTTAGAAAAATAATATCGTCAGCTCTTCAGGGCTGATCCCGCAAAAATAGTCACCGGCTGCCACTTCATTGAGGCGGCCGGAAATTTTTTCAGGAGTATGCTCCACGCCGTACATCAGATTGCAGAATTCCTCCACGGGTTTGTTGAAAAAGAAGTCGCCCCTTATTTCCAGAGCGGAAATTTTTCCGGAGGAGACATCAAATGAGACTTCCACAACTCCTCCGGGAAACTTTACAACCTTATTTAGAGCATATTTAGGCGAAGCACCGAAATTCCATTCATCCCTGCGGTATCTTGACTTTGCCAGGGCATCAATCGAACGGATATCCTCTTCACTCCATCTGTAAGGAGTACATCCGCGTCCCACATAATCGGCCAGATAATCCATAAATGCAGATACATCCATCTTCCCAGCCAGATGCTCCGTAATGTTGGTCACTCTTGAACGGTGGGACTTAACTGCCTTTCCATCAAATTTCTCCGGACGCTCTTTCAGTGCCTGAGCCAGGGAATTCATCGAGGAACTGAAAAGCAGAGTACCGTGCTGCATCACACGCTCCTTTGAAAAGCACATCGCATTGCCGGAAAACTTTTTTCCATCAATCATCAAATCGTTGCGTCCTTCCAGATATGCCTCCACTCCGAGCGAGTGGAGTGCATCCACGATGGGTTTGGTAAATCTGCGGAACATTTCATTGCTCTCCTGACGGGAAATGCCGCTCTCGAAAAAAGAAAAATTGACATTGCCGAGGTCATGGAAAACCGCACCTCCTCCGCTCAATCTGCGTACCACGGGGATTCCATTAGTGGAAACCCATTCGGTGTCAATCTCGGCATAGGCGTTCTGGTTGCGGCCAACGATAATTGAGTCCGCATTTCGCCAGAGGCGAAAAACACTTTCACTGAAATCCTCGAGGAGATACTCTTCCGCAGCGAGATTCCAGTAAGGGTCGGTATTGGTATCGTGAATCAGGAGCATAATTTTCGTAAAATGATTTTGTATATGAGCCGGAACAGGTATGCAATTAATAGACCCAGCAGTGCACCGCCGATGATGTCTGCGGGATAGTGCTTGCCCACATAAATTCTGCTGTAGGATACCAGTGCAGCCCAAATGAATATTAAAATTGAGTAGATTCTTTTACGGATGATCAGTGATGAGAGAGCAGCAAAACAAAAGGTATTGCAGGCGTGCCCGGAGACGAATCCGTAAAGGGATCCATGGGGTTCGAGCATCCTGACACTATTCACCAGCAAGGGCTCTTCGCAGGGCCTCAGGCGGGCCACACTCTCTTTTATGAATACCGATATGTGCTCGCTGGCGAGGTATGCCAGCACAATAACCACCACCGCCAGCAGCGCTATTTTCCATTTTTTTGTAAAGAAAAGATAAACCAGAACACCTAGGTAGAGCGGTACCCATACCCAAACTTTTGAGAGGAAAATCATTATTGGATCAAAGAAATCCGAATGCCACCCGTTGAGAAGGGTGAACAATTTCATATCAATTTCGATCAATTTCTCCATCGGCATTCAGAATCTTCCAGAGCATATCCTTGAGTTGAGGTATCCCTTCGCCGGTGAGCGAAGAGATGAAAATGTATGGAATCTTTTTGGGGAGATGCTTCTTAATCTCCTTTTTGAGTTCCTCATCGAGCATATCGGACTTGGTGACAGCCAAAAGCCGTTCTTTATCCAGTAATTCCGGATTGTATTGTTTTAGCTCATTGAGCAATATTTCGTACTCTTCGGCGATATCCTTACTGTCAGCAGGTATCATGAAAAGCAGCATGGAGTTGCGTTCGATATGCCTGAGAAATCTAAGTCCAAGACCTCTGCCCTCGTGGGCTCCTTCTATGATGCCAGGAATATCGGCCATCACAAAGGACTTGTCGTCGTAATAATTTACGATGCCAAGGTTGGGCTCCAGAGTGGTAAATGCGTAATCGGCTATCTTGGGCTTTGCAGCTGACACCACGGAGAGGAGGGTAGATTTGCCTGCATTTGGAAATCCTACCAGTCCCACATCGGCCAGTATTTTCAGTTCTAGGACAAACCAGCCTTCAATGCCCTCTTCGCCAGGCTGGGCATAGCGGGGAGTCTGATTGGTGGGGCTTTTGAAGTGATCATTGCCCAGTCCGCCACGGCCGCCCTGTGCGAGAATTATCTCCTGACCGTCATCAATTATTTCAAATAGTATTTCGCCCGTCTCACCATCTTTGGCTACCGTGCCCAGGGGCACTTTGAGGATAACATCCTTACCATCAGCTCCCGTGCGTAGTTGCCCACTCCCGTCTCCTCCGTTTTCGGCTTTGATATGTTTGCGGTATTTGAGGTGAATCAGGGTCCATAGTTGCTTGTCTCCCCTTAATATTATATGTCCGCCTCTTCCTCCGTCTCCTCCGTCAGGCCCGCCCTTGGGTATATATTTCTCCCTGCGGAGGTGCGTGGAACCCTTGCCTCCGTGACCCGACTTGCAAAAGATGCGGACATAGTCTATAAAATTGGAGTTTTGATTTCTCATTATACTATCGTGAAAGCCTTTCGATAAGGAGAGATATCTTTGCGAAAATATCCTCAATCGTACCTTCCCCGTCAATTTCGTGGTATTTTTCCTGTTTCTTGTAATAATCGATTAAAGGCTCGGTTTTGGCGTGATAAGTGGTTATACGATTCCTTATTATATCATCTCTCATATCATCTTTGCGGTCTTCAATAAGAGCGCGGTGATGTATTCTCTCCATAACCGTTTCATCACTTATGATGATTGAGATCACACCGTTTACATCCATTCCCAGACCTTTAAGATAGGATTCGAAAGCGGATGCCTGTGTGGTCGTGCGGGGAAATCCGTCAAAAATAAAACCCGATGCATCCGGGTGGTGTGCAATTTCACTCTTGACCATTTTTAGAACTATTTCGTCCGGGACGAAGTTGCCGTCGTCAATAATGGCTTTGGCCATCCGTCCAAGCTCGGTGCCGGCTTTTATTTCTGCACGGAGAAGGTCTCCGGTGGATATATGTCTCAAATTATATTTCTCAACCATCAGCTTGGCTTGAGTGCCTTTTCCGGCGCCCGGCGGACCAAAAATGATAAAATGTTTCATAATAGATATGTCGTATATGATGTTTATAAGTTACTTGTCAAGAATGTAGATGTCTTTGCAGTTGCGTCCCAGCTGGTTATAGTCCAGACCGAATCCCACCAGGAAACGGTTTTCAACTTCCATGGCCACGTAGTCGAGAACCAGAGACTTGTCGTAAACTTCAGGCTTTAGCAGGAGCGTACATATCTTGATGTCGTTTGCTCCGGCTATGGTGAGTGTTTTGTGAATGTCGTAAATGGTGGTGCCGGTATCGACTATATCTTCCACGATGATCAGGTCTCTACCTTTTATGTCAGCGGTAAGTCCGAGAATTGTCTTTGTTTTGCCCGAAGAGAGCGTGCCTTCATAGGAGGCCAATCTGATGCTGGTAATCTCACAGGGGAACGTAATTCTTTTCATCAGTTCACCGGTAAACATTATCGATCCGTTGAGTACGCAGAGCAGGATTGGTGGCTTTTCCCGTCCGCGGTAATCATTGTTTAGTTTTTCAGCCACCACATCAATGGCTTTGGAAATTTCTTCGTAGCGGATGTAGGGTACAAAATATTTGTCGTGAAGTTTTATTCGTTCCATCTGTGAGATATTTATTTTGCAGAGGCAAATTTAATCATTATTTTTGGGACATTATACAAAATGAGACAATATGAAACCGCTTGTAAGTATTATAATGGGGAGTACCTCCGATATGCCTGTGATGAAACAGGCTGCGGAGTTTCTGGAAATGATGGAGATACCTTTCGAAATCAATGCTCTGTCGGCACATAGAGTTCCCCACAGGGTTATGGAGTTCGCAGAGGGCGCTGCAGAGCGTGGCGTCAAGGTAATCATTGCTGGTGCAGGTGGGGCCGCTCATTTGCCGGGGGTAATTGCGGCATATACTCCTCTTCCGGTGATAGGTGTTCCTATCAAGTCCTCCAATTCCATTGATGGCTGGGACTCTCTCCTTTCCATTCTTCAAATGCCTTCCGGCATCCCGGTGGCTACTGTGGCCCTGGATGGAGCAAAGAATGCAGCCATTCTTGCAGTACAGATGTTGGCGCTCTCCGATGATGAATTGATGGAGAAAGTAAAGGCTTTCAAAGCGGATCTTGCCTCCAAGATAACTAAAGCCAACGATGAGTTGGCTGAAATCAAGTATAAGTACAAGACAAATTGACCATGTAGTTTTGTTTTTCATAGTTTTTAATTTTTTCCGGATATGTGGCGAGAGATTGTGGGGTTGGAAAGAGCTCTGATTGCCATCGCCATAGCGTTGGCAATCTTTTTTTGTAGAGTATTGGATTGTGCTGCGCAACACCAGCTGCCGCACCAAATTATTTCGATAATCGAGGATATGGCTTCTTCAGGCGGGGAGGAGGCCGCACTTGAGCTCCAGCTCAGGTATGAGGAGATGCTCGCTTTTCCCCTTGAAATCAATATGCTTACCAGAAGGCAGATGGAGGAGTGTGGTCTGCTTTCTCCATTCCAGATTGAGAGTATTCTGGATTACCGAAAGGAGTATGGGGATATTCTTTCACTTTCGGAGCTCTCTCTGGTAGATGGTTTCGCTCCCGAAGCAATAGAATTGGTGAGACATTTCTTTCGGTTTTCCTCACTTCAAGCTATTGCATCTCCTTATGTGGAGGAGGGTTTCAGTCATCGTTTTTCTGCCAAAGTCCGTAAAAAATTGAAGTCGGAGGGCGTTTCGTTTACCTCAAAATATAAAATTGAATATGGCAGACGTATCAGTGCCGGCCTGACTCTCGACAGTGATGCAGGAGAAAAACTTACTCCTTACCATCATCCAGATTTCGTCTCTATGCATATGGCGTGGAGTCCGCGCGAAGTACCCCTCGATAAGAAAAAGATAAAATTCCGTAAAGTGGTACTTGGGGATTATGTAGCGAGATTTGGGCAGGGACTTGCATTGTGGAAGGCCTTTCCGGTCTCATTTTTCGGTACTCCGTCATCACTCAGCAAACGGGGCAGTGCCATTACTCCCTATACCTCCACGGATGAGTCAAATTTCCTGCGGGGAGCAGGGGCAACATTTGGTTCAAGGGAAATGGAATGTTCGCTCTTTGCCTCATACAACGGGGTCGATGCTCGGATAGTTGGTGACAGTTGCTATACCTCAATAATTACCGACGGACTGCACATTACGGATGTAGAACGGGCCACACGCAATAGTATGCACGAATATTTATTCGGCGGCCACTTCTCTTACGACTTTAGTCGTCTGCAGTTGGGGGTTACCGCTCTTTGTTATGGCTACGACAAGTGTAATGCACGTCGTATTAGGGAATACAACAGATACCAGATGTATGACGGTATATGGGGCAATCTGGCTCTGGATATCTACTCATCCTGGCGTAGTTTTCGATTTTTTGCCGAGGTTGCCATCGACTTACGTCCGGCAGCGGCGCTGCTCTGCGGACTCTCCTGGAATCCCGATTACTCGCTGGAAATGGCCTTGATGCTACGTGCTTACGGTAAGGGATATACAGCCACCCACGCTGCTGCATATTCCACCCTCTCCGGTTGTTACAATCAGTACGGTACTACTGCCAGTATAAAATATATTCCCTCAAGAGGCTGGACGATGCATCTCTCGGCGGAGTATAGTGCCTATCCCTGGTCGAGATACCGGATTGATGGACCATCGTGGGATTCCAGGGCACGAATAGATATTCTTAAAGAGTCACAAAACGGTTCACAGCTCCAGATGCGTCTGGACTGGCGCCATAAAAGCGAGTCAGGATCTACTCTAAAAGGGCGATTGCATGCTAGAGCCACACTATCACAGTGCTGGACACTCTCGGCACGGATCGAGGGAGGCCTGAAGGGCTTTGCTACCTATGGGGAACTAGGATTTCGTACTATAGACCGAAGATGGGATATTTGTGCAAGGGGCACCTATTACAATACTGAAGACTGGAAGTCGAGGGTATACATATATGAGAGAGGGGTACCGCAATCTTTCTCCGTGGAGAATTATTACGGTAAGGGTTGGAGCTGGTATTTCCTGATGAAATGGTCGCCTGCGAAGTTTGCAGATTTATGGTTCAAATATTCGAAGAACTACTGTGCCTTCTTTATCTTGATTACCATTCCCGGATAGATCTTGGTGGATTGGGTAAATCCGTTCAGCTTGAGCAGTGAGCTGAGAGTTACGCCTGAAAATTTACCCGCAATGCCGGAAAGAGTATCATTTTTCTTGACTGTATAGGTGATATACCCATCTTTCGTAGAGGTTCCGGAAGTGCTGCCGGAGGTTTTCGTCGACGAACTCGATTTGGAAGATGCAGCGCTGCCTCCTATGCGGAGTTTTTGCCCCACACGGATCATATCGCCTCTAAGATTATTCCATCTCTTAATATTGGAGACTGTGGTGCGATATTTCCGTGCTATGCCACCCAATGTCTCGCCGGATCTTACGGTGTGGGTGATCATGCTCCCCTCTGTACCACCTCTCTCTTTAACCTTTTTGATAGCCACATCGCTGAAGAAGAGTGTGTCTTTGTAGGAATAAATCGACTCTTCATTGTTTACAAATTGCATCGTGTAGTTGTGCGGAAGTCTGAGGATATAGGTCTTTTCCCTTCCGGGAATGATATCGTGGAGATACTGGGGGTTAATCTGGCGGAGTTCTTCCACAGGTATGCCGATAACATCGGAAATTTGCTGAAAGTGCAGCATTCTGTTGACATGAATTGTGTCCACATGGGCGGGAAGTGAAGATTGTTGGGGTACTATGCCGTGCTCAGGGTAGTATTTCAAAGTATAGAGTGCGGCAAAGAAAATGGGAACATAACCACGCGTCTCTCTGGGAAGATAATTGTAAATTTCCCAAAAGTCGGTTTTTCCGCCTGATCGGCGTATAGCCTTGAGCACATTGCCGGCGCCACAGTTATAGGAGGCTATTGCAAGAGACCAGTCTCCAAAAATATTGTAGGAATCCCTGAGATACCTCGCCGCTGCATGGCAGGCTTTATAGGGATCGTATCTTTCATCTACGAATGAGGTCATATCCAGGTCATACAATCTTGCGGTGTAGTGCATGAACTGCCACATTCCTCTCGCTCTGGCCCTAGAAACGGCTTTTGGATTGAATGCGGACTCGATCATTGCCATTGCCTTGAGCTCCTTGGGAAGGTCGTACATATCGAATATTCCCTCTATTATCGGCAGATAATAGGTAGAAAGAGATATGATGTTGGCGGTTACCTTGGGCATCTTTTCAGTATAAAGGATGATGTTGTTTCTCACATAGTGGTTGAACTGGATAGGGATAAATGAGTTCAATCTGTTTAGCCTTTCAATGTAGACGGAATCGGGAATGGATGACTTTAGAGTGTCCCTTTCAAGCATCTCGAAGTCGGGGTTGAATGCTTCGGCTTGCTTGTGTAAGTACCATACACTACGGAGCGAGTCGATGCTTTCAGGTGTATAAGTTTCCGGTTTAAACTCCACCTCAGCAGCAATCCCTTCTTCCACGTCCCCCGAAACAGGCACGGCAAGCAGATTGTATTCATACGCAAGGGAGTCGTAGGCATTCTGGAGCGAATCCAGTCTGCGTGTAAGATCCTCTATAATTTGTTTTCTGGATCTGATCTGTGCTCCCGCATCAGGCAGGAAACTGATTAGGGAAATGAGTAGAATAACAAAGGAAATTAAGGGTCTTGCTTTCATATACTTAAAAATTGAGAGTCATCTGAAGTCCGAATGAGGGTATCGGAGCATATGTTGGAGAATAATAGGGGGTGAGCGGCTCTATTATAGCCGGCTCAAATTGGAGTGTGGCAAGATTGTCACTTACATCGAAATCTGCCATATGTGCGAATACGTTGGCATCTATCACATTGAGTGCATATACCAGCACTAATGCTACGACCGAATAGTCCCGGAATCTTCTGTATGTGTCTCTGTACCACTCTGATTGGCTGGCTGTGATCTGGCCTATATAGCCGCTATGCGGGTCGTTATCCATCTTGCAGATATACCTGAAACGCTTATATTGTATGTCGTTTTGATGGAAAAAGTAGCCGCAGGCTATAAATCCGGTCCACCAGATAGGTATTTTCCAGTAATCGCCATTGTAGGCCTGTCCCAGACCGGGAAGAAGGGCCGAGTATATAGTGGATTTGGCTGCAACCGGTATTCTTACCTCGGTTTTATATGAGATTGTGGCATCCAGAAGCGACCCCCAGTAGGTAAGTCCTGCGCCAATGTACCCCAGATTGCGGTAGAGTTTGTATTTTTCGTCACCGGTCTGCTGGTATTTTATATTGTTCGAGATACCAGTGTAGATTCCTGCTCCTATGCCTCCATAGATAATAGGGACTTTCCACCATTGTTTATTGTAAATCTGGCCGGCACCTGGCACGATAGCTGTTCCTAGAAGCATATAGCCCGGCTTGAGCGTATCTCTGCCCATATAACCGCGTATGAGCGCCTTAATTGAGAAGCCTGCTGTGGTGTCAGCCTTGACGTCGCTTTCCGGATTGACCTGGGAGCCGGTTTGCATATTGGCACCTGGAGGTCCTCCCATTTTGCCCATGGTAACGTTGCCCGAGCGCTGAAACTGTGCCTCAGCGCTGAAATTGAAAATTATGAGCAAAAGTATGACGGAAAGATATCTCTTCACTATGCAATCTATAACTGTTTATCTTCGATTACCTTGAGGAAGGCATCGAGTTCGTTGTCGTTTTTGAAACGGACAATCATTGTGCCACCTCCGCTGCCGCTACGTTTAAAGGATATGCCCCTGTCAAAATATTTGCCGACTATATCGGCGAGGCGATAGTAGCTTTCGGGATAATTGTCCTTCTCTTGATTGCTCTTTCTTACAGGTGCAGGAGTATTGCTCTGTCGGACTTTTTCCTCGAGTTGGCGTACGTTGAGGTCCTTGCGTATTGTAAGTTCACATAGTTCTGTCTGGAGTTCTTGGTTTTCGAGCGAAAGCAGTGCCTTGGCGTGGCCCATGCTGATTTTGCCTGTCTTTACGGCTTTCTGGATCTCTACCGGAAGTTTGAGCAGGCGGAGATAATTGGCTACGGTTGCTCTCTTCTTACCGATTCGCGAGGACATTTCCTCCTGGGTGAGGTTGCATTCATCCATCAGACGCTGAAAGCCGAGCGCCGTCTCGATGGCATCAAGATCCTCTCTCTGAATGTTCTCCACGATGGCCATCTCGAGCATCAAGGTATCGTCGGCTTCACGGATATAAGCGGGGATTGTCTGAAGGCGGGCCAGCTTGGCTGCTCTGAAGCGTCTCTCACCGCTGATGATTTGGTATTGCGAGGGGCCGATCTTGCGTAATGTAAGGGGCTGAATAATCCCGAGGGTGCGAATTGAGTCCGCAAGCTCCAGCAGACCCTCTTCGTCAAACGAGAGGCGCGGCTGTGCGGGGTTTGGTACAATTTGGCTCAGAGGTACCTCACAGATGGATGCAGGATTGATCCTTTCGGAGGGAGGTGTTGGTCTGTATTCAGTATGTTGACGGATCTCACCGGTATCTCCCAGGAGTGCTCCGAGTCCTCTTCCTAACGCTTCTCTTTTTGCCATGATTGGTTCTTTTTAATTATTTCTTTGGCGAGCTCCAGATAGTTGGTTGCTCCTGGTGAGCCGACATCATATAGGATGGCGGGCTTACCAAAGGAGGGAGCTTCGCTCAACCTAATGTTCCTAACAATAATCGTGCTGAAAACCATTTCCTTGAAATGAGTCTTGACCTCTTCCACCACCTGGTTGTGCAAACGAAGGCGGCTGTCAAACATCGTGAAGAGAAATCCTTCTATGTTTAGATCGGGATTCAGGCGATTCTGTACGAGTTTGATGGTATTGAGTAGTTTGCCGAGTCCTTCGAGGGCAAAAAATTCAGGCTGTACAGGTATGATGACTGAATCGGCTGCTGTAAGTGCGTTTACAGTGATCAGGCCCAGTGAGGGAGCACAATCCAGGATAATATATTCGTAACGGTCACGAACCTTTACAAGGGCATTTTTTAGTACCGACTCACGGTTGTTGATGTTGAGCATCTCTATTTCTGCACCTACAAGGTTGATATGAGAGGTAATGAGATCGAGGTAATCCAGTTCAGTGGGCATAATGGTCTGCTCGATATCCTTTTGTCCGATAAGAACCTCGTAGAGGGTATTGGCTGAGTCGGAATCGGGGTTGAAATTAAGTCCCGAGGTAGTGTTGGCCTGAGGATCTGCGTCAATTAGTAAGGTTTTCCTCTCCAGTACTGCCATTGAGGCTGCGAGGTTAATAGCTGTGGTGGTTTTGCCCACTCCTCCTTTCTGATTGGCTATTGCGATAATTTTTCCCATATATGCTCTTAATTTATTCCAAATAAAAAGCAAATTTACAAATTCTTTTTCTTAGGAAAGGTATTTATGTTAAATTTGTCCGAAAATGATTTTTGAGCAAGTATGGCAGACACCTGGAAAGTGATTGTTAGTAGCATGTCGGGCGGAGGAAAAGCGAGCAGCGAATGGCCTGAAATAGCAGAACGCCTCGAAGCCAGAGGCATCGCATATTCGGTTTCTTTTACCAAATACCGTTTCCACGCCCTGGAAATCGCAAAAGAAGCCCTGAAAGAAGGTATAAGGCATATTATAGTTATTGGTGGGGACGGGGCATTGCACGAAGTTCTCTCGGGCGTTATGTCACAAAGCGAAGTTCCTTCAAATCAGGTAACCTTGGCCATAATTCCCGTCGGCTCGGGCAATGACTGGGCTCGTCTGCATGAGATCCCCAAGGGGTATGATGATGTAACAGATGTCATTGCCAGAGGAAAGAGCGTGCTGCAGGATGTAGCAAAAGTCGAGTCCGTTATGGATGGTGCACCTTTTGTCTCGTATATGGTCAATATAGGGGGATTGGGTTTCGATGCCCAGGTCTGCCACAATTTTGACCTGGAAAAAAAGGAGGGCAAGGCGACAAGTGATGCTCTTTATTTAAAGTGCCTTCTAAAGGGGTTTATGGGATATGATGCGCGCAAGTTCCGCATAGTGACCGACGGTAATCTTTTCTATGAGGGCGATGTCTTCTCTGTTGCGATGGGTATAGGAAAATATTCCGGTGGTGGCATGATGCAGACCCCCGATGCTATTTTTGATGATGGGCTGATTGATCTGACTGTTATTAAAGATATTCCTAAATCAAAGATTTTACGCAAGATTCCCACTCTATTTACGGGGAAAATCCATGAGGTAAAAGAGGTCATTCAGACCCGGGCACGAGTTCTTGAAATTTCGGCTGACCCGGAGTCATTTGTAGAGGTAGACGGCGAGGCAGTTGGCTTCAGCCCCATCCGTGTAGAAGTAATTCCTGCCGCAATCAGAATCATTACAAATCTGTAATAGTTTATCAACATGAAGAATATTGTTGGAAAATCGAAAAAATTGCTGCCCTATCTGGTTGCAGCCGCTATTTTTATACTTCTAGCAGTAGTATACTGTCACCCTGTTCTTTCAGGTAAGGTGCTCAGACAGGGCGATATCTATCAATGGAAGGGGATGGCACAGGAAGTGTATGAATATTTTAATAAAACCGGTAATGTTTCAAAATGGAGCGGATCCATGTTTTCGGGTATGCCGGCTTACCAGATAGCAAACATTCCCCCGCAAAGCGGTTTTGCAGGATTTATGTTCAAGGTTTTGAACTTTATTTACGGACTTTTGCATCTCTTCTTTGATTCGGTACTTGGGATAATAATTGGGTATTTTATAGGATTCTTCATTTTAATACGCTCTTTTAATATAAACAAATGGCTTTCGATAGTTGGTTCCATCGCCATTACACTCTCTTCCTATTTCTTCATAATTATAGTGGCGGGGCATGAGACAAAGGCTCTGGCTCTCGGACTTATGGCTCCGGTGATAGCGGGTTTTTATCTCATATTTCGTAAGAAATACCTTTGGGGAGTTTGTCTGACCATGCTCTTTACTGCGTTGGGTTTCTATAAGCATCCCCAAATGTCGTATTATATTTTCATGATGATAGGAGTGCTGGCCATAGCGGAGATTTGGCAACATATCAAAGAGAAACGCTTCAAAGATATGGCAATCGCCATATCTCTATTCGTGCTTTCAGTGCTCATTGGTGCCGGTACAGGTTATGGCAACTATAAGTCCAATGCCGAATATATGACTGAGACCATGCGTGGAGGGCATTCGGAGCTTGTTAGAGAGGAGGCAGGAGCAACTTCTGCCAACGAATCTGGACTTAGTTTCGACTATGCCACCCAATGGAGTTATGGCATAGGTGAAACCTTTACCCTGATGATTCCCAATTTCAGGGGAGGGGCTTCCTCCTCGAAGATTGGTACTGACTCACGTTTTGCAGAGGCTCTCAAATCCAGGGGAGTTGATCCCCAAACGGTAAATTATTTCTCTTCAGCAGCTCCTACCTATTGGGGAGAACAGCCTTTTACTGCAGGACCGGTCTATGTGGGAGCTATAGTATGCCTGCTTTTTGTGCTCGGACTCTGCATTGTCAAGGGCCCTTATAAGTGGGGATTGTTGATTGCTACCCTCTTCTCGGTGCTTCTCTCCTGGGGTCACAATTTTGAGTGGTTTTCCAAGCTCTTTTTCAGCTATTTTCCTCTCTACAGCAAGTTCAGGGCGGTATCTTCGATACTCGTGGTGGCGCAGATAGCGATGCCATTGCTCGGTTTTCTCGCATTGAAGGAAATCTTTGATAAAAGGGTAGATGCACGTAAACTCAAGAGGTCAATTCTGATCGCATTCGGTGTCACCGGCGGCGTTTCTCTATTTTTTGCACTTTTTGGCGGATTTATATTTAGTTTCACCTCTTCCGGAGATGCCTACATGGCTGCCCAATTCCCTGACTGGTTTATGGAGGCACTAACCGACCAGAGGGCTGCGATGTTTCGTAGTGACTGCTTCAGGTCTCTCGTATTCATTTTGCTTGCAGCACTTATTATCTTGCTCTTTGCAAAGCAAAAAATCAAACCGGCTCTTTTTACCCTCATTCTTGGAGTCTTGATTCTTGCTGATATGTGGCCGGTCAACAGGAGATACTTTAATGAAGATCATTTCGTCACCAACAAGGAGAACGACTCTTATTTCCAAAAATATGCTTATGAGGAGGAGATACTTAAGGATGCCGATCCCCATTTCAGGGTGTTGAATCTTACAACCAATACTTTCAACGAGTCCCGCACTTCATATTATCTAAAGTCCATAGGTGGCTATCATGCAGCCAAATTACGCAGGTACCAAGATCTGATAGACGAGCACCTCACACAGATGAATATGAAGGTGATCAATATGCTCAACACCAAGTATATCATTATTGAGCAGGATGGATCCCCAGTACCGATGTTTAATGAGGAGCATCTGGGTAATGCCTGGTTTGTGGATGAGATAATCCTGGCTGAAACTCCCAATCAGGAGAGCGATGCGCTTAGAGTCATTGACCCCGCAACTATTGCTGTAACTGACAGAAAATTTGCTGATTTTGTCATTAACCCTAAAACACCTGCTGATCCTTCCGCTAGCATCGAACTAACTTCCTATGCCCCCGATGTGCTGACTTATAAGAGTAATTGTACGTACGACAAAATTGCAGTCTTCTCGGAAATTTATTATCCCTACGGTTGGAAGGCCTACATTGATGGTACCCCGGTGGACCACTTCCGCGTAAACTACCTTCTCAGAGCCCTCAATATCCCTGCAGGCAAGCATGATATTCGTTTTGAGTTCCAGCCCGATTCGGTGATGAAAGGCAATATGATCTCAGCGGTATTCACTTTTGTAATGGTGACTATTATTGTTGCTTCGATAGTGTTTTCTTGTTTGAGAAGTTATAGAAAAAGAGAATAAATAGAGCAATTCCAATGGGAGTAATAATCAGACAGAGTTTTAAAGGAACGTTGGCAAACTATCTTGGTGTTGCCATTGGTTTCTTTACCACTTTTTTCGTTCTGGTACGTTATCTTACTCCCGAAGAGATTGGTTTGACAAGAGTAATATTGGATGCGGCGGTTTTGCTTGCCGGTCTTTCACAATTGGGTACAGGTTCATCCACGATGAGGTTTTTTCCCTATTTTAAGGATGAAAAAAATAAAGACAACGGTTTCTTTTTCTGGACCTTGATTATTCCGCTGGTTGGTTTTGTCATCTTCACTCTCTTGTTCTTTCTATTCAAGCAACCGGTGTGTGACTTTTTCCAGGAAAAATCACCTTTATTTGTTGATTACTATCATTTGGTAGTCCCTATAGCATTCTGGATGCTTTATAACACAGTATTCGAATGCAATGCCAGTGTGTTGGAGAGAATCGCGGTGCCGCGTTTCATAAAAGAGGTAGGTTGCAGGATCTTTTTGCTTGTTCTATATCTTTTGTATGGATTCAAAGTAATAAGTTTTGAAAGCGTACTGGAAGGCTTTGCCATCATCTATTTTTTGTGCACATTATTAAATATCGGGTATCTTATATCATTGAAGAGAGTCTCCTTCAAACCCAATTTCAAATTTGTGACACCGCAAATCCGTAAAGACTTCACATTATATACGCTCTTTTTGGTAACGGCTGCCATTGCAGGTTTAATTACGCCCAGTATCAATACTTTTTTTGTAACAGCAAAGATGGGACTGGAATCAACGGGAGTTCTGACCATTGCGATATACATTGTAGCAATCATCGAGATGCCCTATAGGTCTCTCGGTGTTGTTTCACTCCCTTCGATATCGCAAGCCATGAAGGATGGGGATTTACAGCGCACAAATCAACTATGCAAGAGTGTTTCACTGCATCAGTTACTGATTTCGTCCTTCATTTTTATGGTGATATGGATGAATATAGACCTTTTCTTTGAGTTGCTTCCCAATGGAGCCAAATATTCCGGTGCAAAAATAGTTATTGCTATTCTTGGACTCTCCAGAATCCTCCATTCTTCGTTAAGTATCGCTACTTCTGCATTGGGTTTTTCCAAGCATTATTATTTCTCTCTTATCTACACTTTCATTTTGACTTTTACGGCGATTGTTTTGAACAACAAGTTGATTCCTATCTATGGAATTGATGGTGCAGCATGGGCTACTCTGATCTCCTATTTTGTAGCTTATATATTTCTTCTACCGTTTCTCTATTTTACCACGAAAGTCTCAATTCTTTCAAAAGGACAGATAGTAGTAGTTCTGATTTTTCTGATTATGCTGATAACTGAGATGTTTTGGAACAGGCTGTTTGAGATACCTTCTTCAATGGGATTGAAAATAACTTTCTACTTAGTAAAGACACTGGTCATCTGTTCTTTGGGAATAGTCGCTGTTTACTTAAATAATGTCTCAGAGGATATAAACAGAATTATCGATAAGGTATTAAGGAGGAAGTAGAACTATTCCTCTTCCAACGGCAACCGGTACTTGTTTCTGAATATTTTTCCCGATATCAATCTCATCGTTGAGACTGTGAGAAGCAGAAGTTTTTTTGAACCCAGAAGTTTTTGATAATTGACTCCGTGTGCTTTGAAACCGCCGATAGAAATCGAGTAGGTGGTGTAGTCAAAGTATTTGTACATCTGTTCTTCAAAGGTGGCTCTCTTGAAGTCCATAAAGTAGTATCCGAATTTCTGTATAAAAAGATTTTGCTTTGACTCGATGTCAGATGTGATAATTGGTATGATCTCCTCTTTGGTTTTCGGAATATGGCAGATATCTGCGTAATAGTAGAGAGATGCTCCGAGAAGAATTACGGGTTTATTCCAATACGCGGCCTCTATTCCCATAGTAGAACCGAATACCACAACCTTTTCGGCAGCATCCATAAGTGCGTAAGTGTCAATTCTGTCGGTAGCAGGGATGACATTGATATTGGAATATCGTTCACTCAATTTGTATAAGTCGGTATGGTATTTATAGCCAATCTTGGAAAGGTTTGGATGTACTCTGAGGTAAAAGTGATAATCCTTATTTCCCTTGAAGTGATCCAGAATGTATTTTAGACCTTCTAATTGTGAGTCAAAGAGAGCTAGTTTGTCAAAATCGCCGCCTACTGCGGCAAATTCATCCTCAGATGAATTGAATATGGCAATGTTGTGTTTGGAATCATCCCACTCTTCGGGAAGAAGCCCGAATTCCTGATGTGCAGTATAAACTTTATCTCCAGCACGTTTTTTCTCCCTTCTTTTGATAAAGAAAGAGTTTGCGATTGATATTTTCTCTTCTTCTTCCAGAGGGGAGTTATCCCACATGTCAGTAATAACTTTGTGTCTGTATTTTATGTTGTGGGGTAGATTATTCTCAAATATTACTTTGAATGACTTGTTGGGAATGTTGCTTGGGTGAACTTCCATTACATCTACGGGAACATTCAAATTGAGACAAGTATCATAAAGCACTCTTGTTTCCAGCAATCGTCCGTTGAAGAGCACAACCTTGTCGGGTTTTAAATCTGAAAGAAGTTTAAAAGATGCATCTGTCAAAATGCTCCCCTGGTCAAGCAGGTTATCAAAGTAGGGTTTGCTCTCTGAATTAATTTTGGGATAGAGATTCCTGGTGTTGTCAATATAAAATGACATTGCTGCCAATCCGATATTTGCATTACGGTAGACGATGTTTCGGAGTTCTTTAGATGAACCGTACTTCCATTCTGTGCCGGTATTCTGCGATGCTGCGTAATCGGCAAAACTAATCCTCTTTATATTCTTGTCAAGCACGGAAAGTGCTTTGGATGTCCATAATTCACAAGTTATACAAAGTCCCTTGTTGGCTTGTGGGTTGCCTGAACAACAGTTCATGATATGTTTGCCACATTTTTTGCCGCAAGTCAAAAAATAAACCTCATGACCCTCATTTGCCATCTTTTGAGCCTCATCACTGAGAACTCCATAAGCAATCTTATTGTATAATATGCAGGTTGAATAAAAGAGAATTTTCATATGGCTGCAATCAGAACCAAATCAAATCAAATCAAATGATATCCGGTATCTTTGTAATATTAATCACTGTTGATATGCCTTACCAGTTCGTTGGCCTTTTTGTAATCTTCGTTTTTACCAATATCTATCCAGTAGCCGGTGATGGGAAATCTGACAACCTTTAAACCACGTGAAATCAAAAGTTCAATCAGATCTGTAGCGTCAAAATAGTTATTGTCAGGAATTAGTGCTAGCATTTCTTTCTTTATCAGATAGATGCCGGCATTTGCATAGTAGTTGTAGGTGGGTTTTTCAGCAAGAGCCTTAATAGAATCTTTTTCAATTTCCAGAATTCCGTACGGAATGGATACAGAGTAGGGGATAGCTGCCACTGACATATCTGCTCCACTTTTTACGAAGTCGAGATAGAAATCTTCATAATTGATGTTGGTAAACAGATCAGAATTCATTACCAAAATGGTTTCGTTGTGGAGTTTGTTTACAAATTTGACCGATCCTATCGTTCCTAGAAATTTTGGCTCTCGAACTGTGTTGATTTTTACACCGTTTCTAGGCTTTGAAAAATGTTCTTCGATTTGCTCTTTAAGATAATTGACCGTAACTGTAATGTGCTTAATGCCGTATGATAGCAGACGGTCAATGTTGTGGTCAATTATGGTTTTATCTCCAACTTTCAAAAGTGGCTTGGGAATATTATCAGTCAGAGGTCTTAAACGTTCTCCCTTGCCACCTGCCATAAGAACCGCATCGATGGGGAGCATGGATTTTTGTTTTGTAGTGTCAATAATTCCAACCAATCTCAACTCCTCATCAAGTATTGGGATGACCTTTACTCCTCTTTGTTTGATCTTATGAAAGGATTCTACTCTTTCATTATCATTTGATGAATAAAATGAGAATTCCCTGTTCATGGCTGTTGTGACACAGTCTGTCAAAGCTCCTCCTCCAATCAATCTTCTGCGGATATCTCCATCGGTGATTGTGCCAATAACTCTGTTTGAATAGTCAGTGACAAATAAGGTATATCCGATGACAGTAAAATCGTTGAGTAACTTTAGCGCATCCAGGATCGTAGCTGAATCGCTTATGGTATTATTATTTATCATATTATTCATATAGCTGTCCAGCCGCCATCTACGGCAATATTCTGTCCGGTAATATATTTAGCTCCGTCTGATACAAGGAATAGACAAATCGGGGCTATGTCATCAGGGGCACCCATTCGTTTCATTGGGCATTTATGGGTGTACTTCTTTACAAATTCTTCACGCTGGTTGTCAAAAATGCCTCCCGGAGAGACACAGTTGACACGTATATTGTACTTACCGAAATAAGAGGCCAGGTAGCGTGTAAAATTGATTATCGCACCTTTGATGGCGCAATATTCGCCGGGAGAAGTACCATTGTAATCCTCGTAAATGGTAAAATCGTTTCCCACAATACCATAAATTGAGCCGAAGTTCACGATAGAGCCATTTTTTTGCTCTTTCATCACTTTAAGAATCTGCTGGTTGAGGTAAAAAACCGAATTCAGTTGAAGATTGATATTGTTTTCCCAATGGGAAAAAGGTGATTCTTCAAAACTATACTTTCCCCAATCTTCTGTCCGGGGATATGCTGCATTTACAAGTGCATCAATCCGTCCATATTTATCCATAACAAATTTGACCAGGGCATCGATGGATGAGTTATCAGCAAGGTCAAGCTTGAAAATGTTATTTTCTGAGGATGTTTCGTGAAACAAATCCGCATCGATTACAATCGAATTATTCTCTTTGAATTGTTTGACTATTTCTCTCCCAATTAATCCTTTGCCACCGGCAACAATTACTATTTTATTCTCAAGGTCTCTCATAATCCAGACATAATTTCAAAATCTCATTTGCAAAGATAATATCATTGAAAGAATCTTTCTCATTATTTGAGACAAGATTGATGAAGTATCTCATCTGGTCCGTATATGTGTCGGCCAAGCTTTTATCTGACCGGAAGATAACAATTCCATTTGAATCGGTAATGCGATTTTGAGCCAGGTCAACCTTCCATGTAATGGAGTCAAATAGAATTTCTATTTCTCTTTTATAGTCTCGTCTGAAGTAATTGAGCGTGATATCGCAGGCAAACTCTCTGTAGAAAAGAAGATATTTTGCATAATCGATAGAATCGATGCAGAGAGATGATTTGTTGCGGCAGAACGCCCTATGATTCTCCGGTATTCCGAAAATCCAGCATATATAGTCCAGCTCGTGAATCAAATCTAAGTGGACACCTCCACCCATATCTGCCCTTGCACTGTATGATTCCCTGAAATTGCTTCCGGGTCGCCACTCAGGGAGATAGGATCCGCAATAGACATTTACTTCATTGATTCTCCCTGGTACCTTTCCTGTTTCAATACATTCTTTTAAAAATATTATTGTATCGAGAAACCGCAGATTACAAGCTACATAGGTCAATATTCCAGCCTTTTTTATACTCTTTATGAGGTTATCAACAGGGGAAGAGGCTATAGGTTTTTCTATGAAAAGCGGAATTCTGAAATCTAATAACGTCCGTATGGTGTTTTTATGCTCTGATGTCGGGTTGGATATTATGGCAAAATCAAAATCTATCTTTGACACTTCATCGAATGAGTAAAGATTCGTCACTCCGCTATGGTTATTCGCATTGCGTTTCGACCTCAATGCATAGATGGAGGCATTGCTGTTAAATGACCGTATTGCGGCGATATGCTTTTTTGCGATAGACCCAAGTCCGATAATAAGAATGTTCATTACAATTCAATTCGTTTGGTTGAGAGCAGAAAAGAGAGATAATCATAATCATGAGGTTCGTCCAGATCAAAGCAGATATGGTCCATCAAATAACATTTTGTTTTATCTGTAAGAGCTGTGGATGTATCCGTATCGAAGAAGGAGCGACGATAAACATAAATAGAGGCATTCATGTCGTACACTTTAGGCGCAGCTTGTCTGGATAGATACTTGCCCTCAATTACAAGCTTGCAATAACCGTCTTTTTTCTCTTCAACCTGATTGAAGTAAGGGTTTCTGGCACAAGGGCTGACTGAGAAAACTGTCTTCAAATCCTTATCCTTTTCAAACATATTCAGACAATTCACTATATCATCAGTCGTTCTGATCGGTGAAGTAACATCCAGATCCACTATAAAATCATATTTGCAATTATTCTTCTTTTCTGAATGAAATACAAGATGTCTGATAGCATCTATCTTTCCGCAGGTGTCGTTGGCCAGATAAGCCGGACGTTGATAATCGGATCTCAAGCCGAATTCTGAGGCGCATGTTCTGATTTGTTCAGAATCGGTTGAGAGTTCAATATCAACTCTACAACCGGACAATCTCTCTTTTAGATGCGTGGCCGCCTCAATTGTATATGCTATCAAGGGTTTTCCGTTAACCTCTATAATATTCTTGCCGGGAATTCCTTTCGAACCACCTCTGGCGCAGATTGTAATAAGTATATTGCTGTTTTTCATCATTGTTACAAATCATAAAACCTCTTGTTAAGGCACTTAGTAAGGTCGTAAGATGATATTACTTCATAAATGCTTTGCGCGCATCTCTCTTTTTCGTACGGATTGGTGCTGTTGGCGGAAAGTGCCTGATGTTCCTTGGATAGAATACTGACAAGACCTTTTGATATGGATTCTTTATCGGTAGAGCAATGAACTACGCTCTGAGATGCGATTCGACCCTTCTGGCGATCACCAATATTTAGAGTGGGTATCCCAAATGAGGGCACTTCGACAATGCCACTCGAAGAATTACCGACAACTGCCTTTACATATTGCAGTGCAGAAAGATAGCGTAGCAGTCCGAGTGAAGTAAAAGCTTTTGAGGTATCCGGATACTTCTTGACATACTCTTCGATGGCTTGTACGATAGGCTGATACCCGGTATCTGAATTGGGCATTGTGAATAGTACCCTTAGATGAGGATATTCGGTAATAGCAGCAAGTAAATTATGGATATCATTTTTAGGATCACCACCTAGGGTTTCCGGATGATATGTGACAAGAATGGTGTGGTCGTCAAATCTGAAATCAAGAGAATCCTCAAGTTCTTTCTTACTCATTAATGGAATTTGCTTGATATTCTCCACTCCTAAGGAGCCTACATTGAAGACTCTGTCCGGATTCTCACCAAGCTGTATGACACGTTTGCGATACTCTTCGCATGAAGCAAAGTGCAGAGAACTCATCTTTGTTATGGAGTGACGAATTGCATCATCATAAGCACCCTCAGTAACCTCCCCTCCATAAATATGTGCTATCGGAATCCTGGAAATCAATGCTGCAGTCGCTGCCGAAAGCATCTCATATCTGTCTCCAAGAATGACTATCAGGTCAGGTTTGAGTTCGGAATAGGCAATGGCAAACCCTTCCAAACCCTTTGCCATTGCCTTTAATGTAGAAATAGGTGAATCTTCCGCGAGCTCATCAATAATCGGTACCTTTTTGTCAATTTTAAAGCCGTCACCCTCAATCTCTCGAAATGTTTCACCAAACTTTGGAGAGAGGTGCATGTTTGTGGCAATGATCTGCAACTGCAAATTTGCATCTGCCTGTACAAGACGCATAAGGCGACTTAAAAGGCCATACTCGGCACGGGTTCCTGTGACAAAGCAGATTTTTCTCATATCTCGATCAATTGGTCTTCTAAAAAATCTCTCTTTGCGGTAAGTCCTATCACCTCGTTCCACCTCATTGGAGAAATACCGGTTCCCGGACGTTTTACAGTGAGGTTTTCTTCGGTAAATAACTCACCTTTCTTTATTGGACAAGCTGCTACAATACTTTTACGGGCAGCTTCCATATTCTTCCTTTCAGACTCTGAAATGCTCTTATGGCCTGTTCCCAGCGCTTGTTCAATGTTACGTATGGCACTGATCATTGCTTTCAGCTCGTTAGGTTCGAGGGATGCCTTATGGTCCGGACCCTCCATATTCTTGTCAAGAGTAAAATGTTTCTCTATTACTGTTGCACCCAGTGCGACAGCTGCAATAGGAACCTCTATACCCTCCGTGTGGTCCGAATAACCGATCGAAACCCCGAACTTATCACCGATGGTGAGCATAGCCTTGAGATTCACATCCTTGTATGGTGTCGGATATTCTGTATTGCAATGAAGTATAGTAATGTTATCAATGGATAATCCATTTTTAATCAGCACCTTAATAGCATATTCAATATCCGATATCTCGCACATTCCCGTGGAAATAATAACGGGTTCGCTATATTGTGCAATCTTACGTAAATATGGATAATTGGTAACTTCTCCGGAGGGTATCTTCCATAATCCGAGTTTTAGAGAATGAAGAAAATCTACGGAGTCCATATCAAAAGCAGTCGATAAGAAACGGATACCTTTTTCTTTACAATAAGCCATCAATTCTTGATGGTCTTCCTGGGATAACTCCAACTTCTTAAGCATATCAAGTTGACTTCCACTTGATTTTCCGATGTTTTTTTGTTGATATTCTGCTTGCTTTGCTGATTTGGAGACCATTTTTTCTGACTTAAAGGTCTGGAACTTGACAATATCTGCTCCTGCTTCAACGGCTTTGTCAACAAGCAGTTTTGCGAGACCAAGCGAACCATTGTGATTTACTCCGGCTTCTGCTATGATTTTTACACGGTTCATCTCAATATTTCTTTAAAGCGTGCAGGATTGCCATGATAGACCCCCTTTTTACAAATATTATCATAGACAAACGAACCGGCGCTGACAATGATCTCGTCCCCGATAGTTATTGAATTGGAAAGAACCGACTGACTACCAATGAATACACTCTCTCCTATGATACAATCTCCGTTAATCATAGCTCCAGTGGAAATATGGCATTGATGACCTATACTAACATCGTGTTCAATATTAGCAAAAGTATTGATAATGCAGTTGTCACCAATTTGTGCTCCGGCATTGACAAAAGCATGATGCATTATTACCGTACCTTTTCCTATAGTGGCATATTTAGAAACATAAGCAGTAGAAGCAATAATGGTAGCCAATTTCCCGTCTGCATTTATTACTTTGTCAAAAAGTTTTATGCGAATAGCAGGGTTCCTGATGAAGCCGATCGTGATTAAGAATTCAGCCTTGCCCACATAGTTGGAAATATCTTCATCCGTACCTATCACACTATAGCCAAAGATCTGTTTTCCTACATTTTCAGCTAAGTCAAGTATACCGAGTATGTTATATCCGGCAGATTCCGCCACATCAATGACAGACTTGCAATGGCCTCCGCCACCTATGAGAATCAAGTTCTTTTGCATCACAATCTTACGCTTGAAGGAATATTCACAACCCTCTCTGCAAACCATTCGGTGTTTTTAAGTCCGTCTGTCTGGCAATTGCGGAACATCGGGAGTCGATTCATAAGCTCCCAAATGGGGCGTGTCATAATTTCGTTGTTGTTGGTATATTGGAGGAAACCGTCACGGGTATCCCTATCTTTCGTAATGATTGCATTGAGCCAATAGTTTGACCGGCAGCCTGCAGGTTCGGTAAAGAATTCAAACCCCTCGATCTCCTTGAAAAAGTCCGAATAACGGGAAGCCGTTTCGCGTTTGTTGAGCACAAACTTTTCAAGATTCTCCATCTGGGCACATCCTAGGGCAGCATTGATATTGGGCATACGGTAATTGTAACCCACCTCATCGTGACGAAATTCCCACTGATGGGGTATCTTGGCCTGCGTGGTGAGATGCTTTGCGTGGGCAGCAAGCTTTTCATCATTGAAAAGAAGCATTCCGCCGCCTCCGGTGGTAATGGTCTTGTTACCGTTGAACGAGAGTATGCCTACTCGGCCGAAAGTACCTGTGTGCCTGCCTTTGTAGAATGAACCAAGGCTCTCAGCGGCATCCTCAACCAGCTCCAGATGCCATTTCCTGCATATCTCTGCAAGTTCATCAATATGAACGGGGTGTCCGAAGGTATGCATCGGTACACAACATCGGATCCGGCGGCCGGTACTCTTATTGTAGCAATCTTCTCCTCGTAGTTCGGCATTGACATTCAACCACTTATCAACTGCTATAGGGGAGAGGCCCATAGTGTCGCTATCAACGTCAATGAAAATCGGCTGAGCACCAATATAACTAATTGCATTGCAAGTAGCAACAAAGGTGAGAGCTTGTGTGATCACTTCATCCTCGCGCTCAACGCCTGCAAGCATCAAAGCCAGATGTAGCGCATTGGTGCCATTTACACATACTACAGCTTTTCCGGCACCGGTGTAATCTGCCACCATCTCTTCAAATTTATCTACAAATTTTCCCACACTGGAAACAAAAGTGGAATCGATGCACTCCTCCAGATACTTTTTCTCATTGCCGGTAAATACCGGCACACTGAGAGGAATGAAATCCTGAGAATTATAGAGTTCCCTGATATATGCTGCAATCTTGCTATACATCACTCGTTACATTTTCTGATCAAGATTCTTGCCCTTTTCCTCGTGTTCGAAGTTGGGAAGAATAGTGCATAAAGTCTCAACTATACCGGCTTTCGTGCAGTCCGGACACTTAAATAGTGACTCAAGAGTGGAGATGTATCCGGATATCTCATCTACCGTGCAATGTGTTTTACCTTTGATTACTCCAAGCGAAGAGAAGGTCTCCATATCAACCTTTTCTCCCGGTACGAAGAACTCTTCGACATCCTTTTCACCTGTGGTATCGCTCTTAAAATAGAATACAGGATATTCTTTATCGTCCTCTTTCATCTGTGAAGCGTACAAACGGGCTTCGCTGTCGCTGTTACACTCTTTTTTCGTGTAGCCGAGTTCAGCCACAAAATAATCGCAAATTGCAGAGAAAGTAGTCATTTGCTCTTGTTTCAGTTTCGGGAAAAATATCTCTCCGCTATTGCCGAGAATGCATGCAAGCAGACATATTTCTCCGCTCTCCTGCGGTGAAACGAAGTATCTTTTAACATCGGAGGGTGCTACCAGAGGCTGCTTTTTCATAATTCTGTTTACCCAGCTATCTAGGAGGGAACCGTTGGAAAATGCAACATTCGCAAATCTGGCGGTAGTTACCGGAAAGCGCTCTTGGTATGACATCACTAATTTTTCCATCAGAAGTTTGCTGGCTCCCATTATATTTACGGGATTTGCCGCTTTGTCCGTGGAGACACAGAAGAAATGGCGGGGCGGGTATTTTGACAAGAGCTCCATCAGACCCTTTGCCTTGAACACATTGTTGACAATGAGCGCCTGAACTGAGAAAGTATCACGTTCGCTGCGGACATGTTTGTGAGCGGAAAAATTAGCTACTATATCAAAACCTTTTTCGCAAATGAATAATTGTTCGAATAACGGGCTGGCAAAATCAAGCGTGTAGGTACGGTAATCATCGGGTACAAACATTCCCTCGGTAGACCTGAGATCCCTGGTAAGTTCTACAAGACCATTCTCGCTCAAATCCACGACTACAAGCGAAGATGGCTTGAAGGGGAGGAGGGCTTTTATGAAGGAGGAGCCTATACTGCCGGCACCTCCTATTACACATACCCTCTTGCCGTGGATTGCCTTTTCAAGTTGCAGCCGGTTTGATTCGATGTCTTCAAGAAAAAGACTCTTATCCCGTTTTGTTATCTGTTTGGAAATGAATTTGTTGATATCAAACATGAGGATTTGCGCGTTTTATTCCTAACTTTCAAAGGTAGTAAATATTTCTTGCAAATCATTGACAAGACACGTAAAACCTCTCGTTACTACTTGCCGACGCACATTCACTCAGCAATGGAGAAGTAGTATTCAAATGTATTTTTGGTACGATTTACTTTCTCACCCGTTTTCAAATAATCACCCTACCAGATTCTTAGTAACATTCCATCTGAATCTGACGAGCATGTTGCCGCGACCGGGTTTAAATTGGATGGCGTACCAGCACCAAAGGGCAAATGTTCCACACCATTTAACAGCTTCAGAGAAAAGGCGTTTGAGGTAGCAACCTTTGGAAATTTTTAGAGTGCGAACTCTCTCGCTTTCTCCGATACTACGTGTGAGTCGGTCGAAATAATCCTTTTCAAGCTTGTATCGGGGTATTTTGTGGTAGAGAATGCATTGTGGGAGATATTTGAACTTCATTCCTGCTGTGGTCATCTTGGTAAAGATATCTTTTTCTTCACCGCCTCCTAGATTGCCTCCGCTACGACCTAATTCAACATTGTAGAGTCCGACTTTTTCAAATACCTCTTTACGATATGCGGCATTGCCTCCGCCCGGATAGTTTTCACCTGGAAAATCTCGCTCCTTGTCACCAAAATAGAGATATCCGGTTAGGAGTCTCTTGATAAAATAGGTCATCCATTCCGGCTCTTCGCCTTCTTCGTAGTCGGGGATTATTGGACCGCCGGCAGCATGGATGTCGGGGTTTGCCTCAAAGAAAGCAGCGTATCCGGCAAGATATTCTTTGTTGACGGTGGCATCATCATCTACGTAGATAAGGATGTTGCCCTCAGCTTCTTTGATTCCACGGTTACGTGCGTAAGAAAGTCCCTGATTTGTTTCGACAAAAGTACGGAGCTTCACATCAGGATAGTCAGAATTAAATCGTGCAACTTCCTCACCGGTGTTATCGGTGCAATTGTTGTCCACCAGTACTATTTCATATTTCGATTTGGGATAATCATTGAGTGCAATACTATGAAGCACATCGTAAATATATTTTTCCCTATTGTATGTGCAGATGATGACTGAAATCATGGTTATCCTATTCGTAGTTTGTCTCATTATCTTACAAAGATAACAATATGAATTAATTCATCAAAACGACTCTCCTTACCGGCCTGCGCTGAATTTTTATAAAATTCTTAGACTATTTATCCAGTGAATCGGTAATTTTTAAATTTATGGCACGGACGCGGTCAGCGTCGGGCTTAATCACCTTGCGGTCGTAGGTCATAAGACCGTTTACCTCTATTTCTACGTCGGTAGTCTGTGTGTAGATGGCACCTGAAAATCCACGTGCAATCATATCATAGAGCATTTCAGCATATTTCACATATTCATCGGTGACCTCGGCGCTGTTGTTGAAACGTATGTAACCCCAGTTACGGTCGGGCTCCCAGAGATGACCTTCCAGAGGCCATCCGATACCGCCATATTCTCCCATTACATTGACCCTGTATGCATCGTAAAGATACATTTTGGGGGTAGGATAGTGATGCAGATCCAGCACGTCTCCGGTCATAAAATGGTTGCCGCCACTGGCCGCATTGACAAGGCGTGACGGGTCATGGTTCTTAGTCCATTCCGCTATTTCACAGGTCTTGAATTGGCCCCAGCCCTCATTGAAGGGAACCCACATAACGATTGAGGGATATGAATGGAGATAATCCATAATCTCGCGCCACTCCTTGCGGTATCCGGCTTCAGATTCGGGGCTTCTCACCAACTCGTTATAACTGAAATAGTGGGTCATGTCCCATTTTGGGGTTTTATCGCCGCTGGGCATATCCTGCCATACCAAAACGCCGAGTCGGTCGCAGTGATAGTACCATCTTGCCGGCTCCACTTTGACATGCTTTCGGATCATGTTGAATCCCAATTCCTTTGTCTTGATAATATCAAAGGCCAATGCCTCATCGGTGGGTGCGGTGTAGAGGCCATCGGGCCACCATCCCTGATCAAGCAGACCAAAATGAAATAGAGGTTTATTGTTTAATTCCATCCTCATTATTCCATTCTCATCAGCCTTATAAGAAATCTTACGCATTGCAGCATAACTGCGCACAGCATCCACCTTTTTGCCTCCGCACAACAGTACTACCTCCATATCATAAAGGAAAGGGGAGTCGGGGCTCCAGAGTTTAGGTTCAGAAAGAGCAATCTCCACTTCATTGCCGGCGAGCGCCTTACCTGAAGCTACTTTAACGCCGTTGTCGAAAAGTAAGACCTCTATTATTCCCTCACTATAGTCTGAAAGCGATGCGTCCACTCTGAAAATACTCTTGTCAAGATCGGGAGTCGTGTGCACACCGGTGATATGACTCACAGGTACGGGCTCCAACCAGACTGTCTGCCAGATACCGGTAACCGAGGTGTACCAGATTCCCTTTGGTTCGGCAACCTGTTTGCCTCTGGGCTGCCAACCGGCATCCGAAGGATCCCATACTCTTACCTTTAGGGTGTTGCTCTCTTTGACCAGGGCATCTGTGATATCGGCTGAAAAGGGCGTGTAGCCGCCTTGGTGACTACAGACCTTAATATCATTGACCCAAATATCGCACTCCCAGTCCACTGCTCCGAAATGGAGTATGATACGCTCTTTGCTCCAGGATGATGGCACGATGAAACTTCTGCCGTACCACAGGTGGTACTCTTTGCCGACCTTTCTGCCAACTCCTGAAAGTGATGATTCGGCACAGAATGGGACAAGTATTTCACCCTGCCACTCTGCGGGTTGCTCTCCGAAAGAAACTATGGAGTAGTCCCATAAGCCGTTGAGGCTGAGCCAACGGTCACGAACCACCAGAGGACGGGGATATTCGGGTAGGGGATCATCAGGGTTGACTTTTTCAGCCCAGGGGGTTTTTATTTTGTTGCCTGCAGGCTGCCACTGAGCATGGCCTATGAGTGTCACAATCAGAAGAAGTGCGGTTATCAGAGTTTTTTTCATAACTTTAGAGTTCATAAATATTGCAAAGTTCTACTTACAAAATTATAAAGAAAATGAAGCTGTTCAAAATATTAGGGATGCTTTCGCTGACGGCGCTTATGACGATTTCCTGCCACAGGACACCTGAAGCTGTAATGATAACTATTTCCAACCACAATGGAATGTCGGCTACATTTACCAATTATGGAGCACGTCTTACCTCCCTGGTTGTACCGGCTTCCGACGGTACTTTTAAAGATGTGGTATGGGGTTACGATACCGTAGAGGAGTATTACGCTTCAAATGATCTCTATTGTGGCCCGATCGTGGGCAGATATGGCAACAGGATAGGCAAGGGGAAGTTTGTTCTTGACGGAAAGGAATATTCACTTACCATTAATGATGGTGAAAACCACCTTCACGGCGGTACCGGGGGACTTAGTACGAAAATATGGACTATGGAGAAACTCTCTGACCGGGAAGTTAAGATGAGCATACTATCTCCGGACGGGGAGGAGGGCTATCCCGGCAATGTGGAGATATCAGTCTTTTACACTATCAACTATGACAATTCCCTCGATATAAAGTATGAGGCGGTTACGGATGCTCCTACAATTCTGAATCTAACTTCACACGCCTATTTCAATCTCCATGGTACATCGAATTATTCGACTAATAGCCATATCCTGAGGATCAATGCCGGTCATTTCATACCGACCGATGAAAGTCTGATACCAACAGGTGAAATCGCTTCCGTTGAGGGCACTCCATTGGATTTCCGAATTCCGACAGCTATTGGGGAGAGGATAGACGATACTTCATTTGAAGCCATTGCGTTTGCAGGCGGTTATGATCATAATTGGGTGCTTGACAAAGAGAGGGAGTTTTCCCTTGCGGCCGAGGTTTTCGGACCCTCGACAGGCATAGTGATGCAGGTATGGACCGATCAGCCCGGTCTGCAATTTTATAGCGGTAATTTCATGGATGGAAAAGATATAGGACACAGTGGCGATATACACGGATACCGCACCGGAATAGCGCTTGAAACACAGAATTATCCCGATGCTCCCAATCACCCCGATTTTCCCTCACCGGTTCTGAAACCGGGAGAGATCTATAAGCATCTCACTCGTTATTCTTTCTCTCTGAACGCTTTTTAGGAGGATTGACGGCCACTTCTACGTGGATCGGTCTGTTCATATGCTTGGTGCCGTTAAGCGCGGCGATAGCTGCAGCACCTTCTTCGTCATTCATTTCTACAAATCCGTAGCCTCTGGAACGCTTTGTTTCGGGGTCAACTATGATACGTGCGGATGTTACCCTACCATACTGCTCAAACAACTGTATCAGGTTTTCTCGCCTCGCTTTATAGCTGAGCCCATAGATAAAAATCATCATCGTTAATTATATCTTAGTTAGGTTGTTTCATTTTTTTAGGGGCAGTTGAATTATTCGCCCTCTCCGGTTCCGTCAAAACAATGTGTACAGAGGGATTCTTTTGGAAGTCCTATGGCTTGCACTATATCTTCCACACTATTAAAACGGAGGGTACTCATATTAAGTTTGCTCCTTATAAATTCCACCATACGGGCATGCTCCGGGCAACTCTGGCAGGAGTATTTGAGCAAATCAGCCGGGTCTGCTTTATCTACATCATGGATAAATTTGCGGGTAATCAACTCCAGAGTGGATCTGGATGAGGAAAAGTTGAGAAAAGGACAGGGATAGATAATAGGCGGGCAGCTAATTCTGATGTGTACCTCTTCAGCTCCGTGATTGTAGAGGGCTTTGACATTGTTCTTTAGCTGCGTACCGCGCACTATCGAATCGTCGCAAAAGGCAACTCTTTTGTTCTTTATAATGGAATAGTTGGGAATGAGTTTCATTTTGGCCACAAGCTCTCTCGTGCTTTGGCTGACAGGAGTAAAACTGCGGGGCCATGTGGTGTTATATTTGACCAGGGCAGCCCTGAAAGGAATCCCTTTTCCGCGTGCATATCCTACCGCCATGCAGGTTCCTGAGTCCGGAATCGATGAGACAACATCGAGTGGAGTGTCATCTTTAGCTCCCATTATGCTGCCAAGTCTGTTGCGCACATCATCTACATTGATGCCTTCGTAGTTGCTGGTGGGGTAGCCGTAATAGATCCACAGGAAGGAACAAATCTGAAGCTTCTTCTGTGGTGCGAGCAGCTGTGTGATGCCTTCAGCAGTGAGCAACACTGCCTCGCCGGGGCCGAGTATATATTCACTTTCAAAACCGATGTTGGGAAATGAACAATCTTCGGAGGCGACAGCAAAAGCATCTTCACTGCGGCCTATAATAAGCGGTGTACGGCCGTATTTATCCCTGGCTGCAATAATTCCCTCCGATGTGAGGATCAGCATGGTCAGGGAACCTCTTATGCGGCTCTGAGCATATGCTACGCCTTCAGCAAATGAATTCTTTTCGGTGACAAGATGTGAGACAAGTTCAGTCTGGTTTGTCTTTCCGGAACTGATTTCAGCGAAATTTTTGTTTTTTGCAAGAAATTCCTCTTCGAGTTCGTCGACGTTATTGATCTTCCCGACCGTAGCGATTGCAAATCTGCCGAGGCGTGAGTTTATCAGTATCGGCTGTGCATCAGTGTCGCTGATGACTCCGATACCGGAATTGCCGTCAAATTTTGGAAGGTCGGACTCAAACTTGATTCTGAAATAAGAATTCTGAATATCGTGGATGGAGCGTGCAAAAAGTCCGTCGCGGTTGATAACCGTCATTCCGGCACGTTTGGTGCCTAGATGTGAGTGATAATCTGTACCGTAAAAAAGTTCGTTTACGCATTTGCGTTTGGATATTACTCCAAATAAACCCCCCATAATTTCAGATTTGTAATTAATCTGCAAAGGTAGCATAAATAAAAATAAAAACTACTCTAAACCGGCAATAATGGCGATAATTTCATTCAGTAATTTCACGGTAAACTGCAAGAGTGAAGCACTGAAAGTGCCTGCGTAAGGAACCCTTTCGGTAATCAGCGCGACAGCTGTCAAATAGAGCGAGGCCCCTGTAAGCGGTATTGCCATAATATTGGTGATGAGAAAATAAGCGGGAAAACTTCCGAAATATAAAAAGGCTATGACACCGGTGGTCATTTGGCAGCTTAGACTAATACATACGGTGTTCCATATTTTTTCCAGAAGTAGTATACGGGTATGCATCAATCTTTTTATCATCGGATAAATGGTAAAAATTGAGAATACGGCAAAAAATGAGAGCTGAAATCCTATCTCTCGTGGTGCCTCAGGGTTGAAAATGGTGATTATAAGCGCACTGGCTGCGAGAGAGGTGAGACCGTCCCTGTCGGAATAGCGCCATCCGGACAATTCGTGAATATTAATCATCAGTACTGCTCTGAAGATGGAGGAGCTCAGTCCGGTGATGATGGCAAAACCCCATAGCAACAGCACTATTATAAGACTCTTGAGTCGCTTAGCTGCTATGGATCCGCCAATGAAAAAGAGCATCAGCTCCACTAGTTTGTAAATGATGCCGACGTGGAGTCCCGAGAGTGCCAGGAGGTGCATCGCTCCGCTTTTTCGATAATTTTCCCTCAGTTCCCGACTTATGTCGCTTTTGTCGCCGATCGTCAATGCACGTACTATCGCCAGTTCTTCCCCTTCGCTTAATATTTTACCCAGTGATGCTGAAAAATCCTCTTTGAGAGCGGCCGCTGCAAGTCTGATTGCAGATTCTTCGCTTCGGGTAGGAATTCTGGAGATTTGGACTGTGGCAGCTCCGAGCAGAAACAGCGTCGCAACAATTATTATCCTGTTCTGATCTATAAGCGCCATCGTAGCGCAAACAATTGCTGATATAAAGAATAGGGCAGGTGGCAGAGTCATCCATCCTCCAAACAAATCGCCCGCAATAAAGGCGAGCGAACAGAAAAAAAGTCTTCTACCTTTCCACATATTCCTTCCCGCTATGTTTCGGATTGCAATGTACAATTATTTTTTGAAAGGTCGCCCATAATGACTACTTTTGCCGGATAAATCCGACAACAATAACCAGATATATATTATGATAATACTTGTACTAAATTGCGGAAGTTCCTCTTTAAAATATCAGGTGCTTGATATGAGGAGCGACAATGACTATTCACTCCTGGCTAAAGGCCTTGTAGAACGTATCGGTGAGCCTATGGGTATTTATAACCACCAGTTACCGGGTAAAGATAAAATTACCGTGGAAAAACCGGTAGCCAACCACACTGTCGGTATTTCCAAAGTGCTCGAACTGCTCACTGACAAATCACTCGGAGTTATCTCTTCACTCGAGGAAATAGAGGCTGTAGGCCACAGGGTGGCACACGGTGGAGAGTATTTTTCAGGCAGTGCTGCAGTTGATGATGACGCAATTGCGAAGATTGAGAAGTGCGGCGAACTCGCTCCTCTTCACAATCCCGCCAACCTGCTCGGTATTCGTGCCGTGCAGTCCCTTATGCCGGAAATTCCCCAGGTGGCTGTGTTCGATACATCATTCCATCAGACTATTCCCGACTATGCATACATGTACGCAATCCCTTATGAGTACTATCAGAAATATAAGATCCGTCGCTACGGATTTCATGGTACCAGTCACAAGTTTGTAGCAAAGAAGGCCTGCAACCTCGTAGGCTTGGATATTTCCAATTCAAAAATCATCACTTGCCACCTTGGCAACGGCAGTTCCATCACAGCAATTAAGAATGGACGTTCCATTGATACCTCTATGGGATTCACCCCTATGGAGGGCCTTGTTATGGGTACCAGAAGCGGTACTGTCGATGCGGGTGTGGTAACATTTCTCGAAGAGAAAGAAAAGCTCAGCGCAGCCGAAATCAATACAATTCTGAATAAGAAAAGCGGACTTCTCGGTGTATCACAGGCCTCTTCAGATATGAGGGATATTGAGTCCGGTGCAGGTAGCGGCAATGCCAACGCTGCACTTGCACAGGAGATGTTGTTCTACGGTATACGCAAATTTATCGGAGCCTACGCTGCGGCAATGGGAGGACTTGATATGATTGTCTTTACCGGAGGTATTGGAGAAAATTCCTCCATCACACGCGAGCAGGCGTGCGAAGGTCTTGAATTCCTCGGCGTAGAGTTTGACAAGGATATTAACAGATCTGTCAGGGGCAAGGATGTAATCCTTTCTACCCCTTCATCCAAAGTTAAAGTTGTAGCGGTCACCACCAACGAGGAACTGGTAATTGCACAGGACACAATGAATATTGTAAAAAACAAATAATTAAACACTGATAACAATGATTACAAATTTCGAACAGATTTTTACGCAGTTGCGTTCAAAAAGCAGAAAGCGCCTTGTTGCAGCTTGGGGTGTTGACGATCATACCATTACTGCTGCTCGTCTGGCAGTTGACAAAGGCATCGTTAAAGCTATTCTCGTGGGTGATGCCGATATGATCAACGATGTTTGCAAGGCTGAGGGTATTAATCCCTCAATGTTTACCATAGTTGATAACAAAGATGAGCTCCAATCAATTGCACAGGCAGTAGATATGATTAATGCCGGTGAAGCTGATATCCTGATGAAGGGTCTTTGCAGCACTGACAAATATGTGCGTGCCATTCTCAATAAAGAGCGCGGACTACTTCCTCCTAAGGCAGTTTTGAGTCACGTTTCCGTACTTGAGAATCCCAACTACCATAAACTTATTATTCTTGGCGATATGGCAGTAATCCCTGCTCCTGACTTCAAGCAGAAAGTTGCTATTACCAAATATCTGGTGCAGACCGCACATGCTCTCGGTATAGAAAAACCTAAAGTAGCAGCTATCGCTGCCACTGAGCAGATGTTAGAGGGCATGCCCGCTTGTGTTGAGGGAGCAATGCTTGCCAAGATGGCTGACAGAGGTCAGATTAAAGGGTGTTACATCGACGGTCCTCTCGCACTTGATGTAGCTATTTCTAAAGAGGCTGTTGAAATCAAGAAACTTGAGAGCAATGTAGCAGGTGACGCTGACTGTCTGTTGTTCCCCAACATTGAGTCTGCCAATGTCTTCTACAAGGTTAATTCACAGCTCTCCGTAGGTGTGAAGCAGGCTGCAATTGTAGCCGGCGCTAAGGCTCCCTGTGTGCTTTCAAGCCGTGCTGATAGCATCTACACCAAGCTCAACTCTATAGCACTTGCAGCTTTAACTGCAAAATAAATCCTAACGATGAAGATTCTTTGCCTCAATCCCGGATCTACTTCTACGAAGATAGCTGTTTTTGAAGATGGAAAACAGGTCTTTATAACCAATATCAAGCACTCTGCGGAAGCGATTGCAAAGTATAAATCGGTTATTGACCAGTACAAAGTTCGCGAGGAAATAATCCTCAAGACTCTTGCCGATAACGGCATTGACAAATCAGAATTCTGCGCCATTGTAGGTCGTGGAGGCCTTGTTAAACCGATTCATTCCGGTACTTATGAGGTTAATGAGGCACTATTGGCCGATCTTCGTGCATCTGTGGGTGGTGACCATGCTTCCAACCTCGGCGGTATCCTTGCCGATTCTATTGCATCCGATATCCCTGGCTGTCGTGCATTGATTTCCGATCCTGCAGTCGTGGACGAGCTTAGTGATCTGGCCAGGGTAGCCGGTCACCCGGAGTTTAAGCGTATCTCCATTTTTCACGCTCTCAACCATAAAGCTATTGCCAAACATTATGCCTGTGAAGTAGGAGTCCCTTATGAATCTCTAAATCTTATTATTGCACATCTTGGCGGAGGCGTTTCAGTAGGAGCACACTATCAAGGTAAGGTAATTGATGTCAATAACGCTCTCAACGGAGAAGGCCCTTTTTCACCCGAGCGTTCCGGTACTCTGCCTGCACAGCAGCTTGCTGATCTCTGTTTTTCCGGTAAATATACACCTGACGAGGTTAAGAAGATGATTTGCGGAAAAGGCGGAGTAGTTGCTTATCTCGGAACTAATGATTTTTATGAGGTAGAGCTCAAGATGGCAGATGATCCGCGCTTTAAGTTTATTGCCGATGCATTCCTTTATAATGTTGCCAAAGCGATAGGAGCAATGGCTGCTGTTCTAAAAGGCAAAGTAGATGCAATCCTGATTACAGGTGGTATCGCAAAAGGCAAGGGAATGATGGATGATTTGACAGAATACGTCAAGTTTATTGCTCCCGTCAAAATATATCCCGGAGAGGATGAAATGGCCGCTTTGGCAATGAACGGATTTGCCGTTCTGGAAGGCCGCGAAGAAGCTAAGGTGTATAGTTAAATGTTGCGTGTTGCGGGGTACGAGTTGGTTTCGAGTTACGTGATGCGTGGTTTTAGGCTAGAATAATCTCGGAACTACACTAAAGTTGATAGTTGAAGACCTAGTTAGGCTATCCAAATAGAAAAGGGGGATGACATCAAAATCGTCCCCCTTCGTTTTTCTAAAATTCCTCCTGGTACCGTTGCCGGATATCGCACATCTGGTTCCTAGCACCCCGTATCCTAATCACACGACACCTAATTGCATAGCTTTTAATTTACACCTCGTACCTCGCTACACTACATACTACATACTACATACTACATACTACCCACTACACACTCAGAACTCCCTTTGTTACCTCTTAATCAGCGTGGCTGCAATCTGGTGAGCCATCATAAGGAAGTCATCGGCAATGGCGGAATCAAATGTGATTACAACATTGAGCTGGATGTCGTCAGCAATGATGGCTTTCTTGTAGATATAGCTATCATCTTTGTGCCCGATGATGTAAAATTCGTTCTCAGAAATCGAGGTATCATCGAGGATGTAGCCCATCTCTCTGAACCCTTCACATTTTTCCTCAAAATGCTCCTGAAGGGTCTGATTGAACATCACAATGTTGTTGTAACCGCCATAGGCGTAGAATCTGGCAAGTCCGTTGTCCGAAATGAATAACTGTCCGTCTCCATTCTCAGGTTCACCCTGACCGGTGAAGTTGAAAGGATACCTGATGGTGAATCCGAAACGTTCATTGTAGTAACATCTGTCCATAACCAGGTCAAGCTGGTCAAATCCACCGAAGCCGTCCCATTCGAGATGGCCGACTTTCTGATACTCTTCGCCTCTTACATAGACAGTAATATCTTTGCCTTTCTGGGGCAATTCTATGTAGTAGCGTGTAGCATCGGGAATGGAAGCTGCAAGTGCCGGAAGTGGTTTTAGAGATTGTTCTTCAATACGATGTTCGTAAAACATCTTTAGTGATTCGTCATTCTCTCTAAGGACTATGCCTACTATTCGCCTGCCGTCCGGCACTTTCCAGTAACACATCTGGAGGTTGCCCTCCTGCTCACCTGAAATGCCTGCGCGCATATAGCCATTGCGTTTGTCCATTAAAACATAGCCAGTTTGGTCACCAGCGACCTCTATTTCGTGGTAGACGTTATATGCCACTTTCAATACATCGTTGGAAAATGCTTTGGCGATGGCGTCGAAGTAGTACTCAATATCCGGAACGGACTGGTCGGGAAGGGTGATGACTTTCTCCTGCCAGATATTCTCAATCTGGGGGACATTCATCCTGCCGGCATAAACTGATCCTGAAATCAGCAGCGCCGACAGTGTGCTGAGCAGGATTATCAGTCGTTTCATGGTATATAGGTATTGGTTGTTAGTAATTTCAATTAATCGTTGGTTTTTGGCTATTATCTATTGGCTGTTAGCTGTCGGGCATTAGCCATTAACTTTTGGCCCTTGCCAGGGACTATATCAATACTATTCGTTTAGCCGTCGTAGGATCTGATTCTCAAATATACAAAAAATAATTCAAATCTTAATGCTTATCTTTGCGCGAAACAACATTTATTTTTATGGCGGAGAAGATACCTGTAGAGCTTGGAACTGAAAAGATTAGCACATTGTTGAGACAATATGCCGTACCGGCAATAATAGCGATGACCGCATCCTCGCTTTACAATATGGTGGACAGCATATTCATAGGCCAGGGAGTAGGGCCTCTCGCCATATCCGGTCTGGCAGTTACGTTTCCCCTCATGAACCTTTCGGCAGCTTTCGGCACTCTTGTAGGTGTCGGAGGTGCTACGCTCGTATCGGTCCTGTTGGGACAGCGCAACTATGACATGGCCAAGAAGGTGCTTGCGAATGTCTTTATTCTCAATGTCATAATTGGAGTGGTCTTCACAATCTTCTCCCTCTCGTTCCTCAATCCGATTCTGAGATTTTTCGGGGCAAGCGACGATACTCTTCCATATGCCAGGGAATATATGACCGTGATTTTGTCAGGTAATATCATTACTCACCTTTATTTTGGCCTGAATGCCATACTAAGGGCTTCAGGATTTCCCAAGAAGGCGATGACGGCTACAATTTTGACGGTCGTACTAAATACCATACTCGATCCGATATTCATTTTCGTCTTTGATATGGGAATTCAGGGCGCGGCTATTGCCACTGTCCTTTCCCAGTTGGTATCGTTGGTGTGGGTTTTCAGAATGCTTTCAGATAAAAGGAAATTGCTCCATTTTTCCAGGGATAAATTCTCTCTTGACTGGAAGATTGCTCTCCGTTCACTTTCGATAGGCATGGCACCTTTCCTGATGAATATAACCTCTTCCTTAGTCGTAATTTTGATAAATAACCAGCTCAGAAGGCATGGTGGCGACATGGCCATCGGAGCTTACGGCATAATCAATAGAATTGTATATCTTTTCATCATGATAGTTATGGGATTTACGCAGGGTATGCAGCCCATAGCGGGATACAATTATGGTGCTAAACTCTATTCAAGGGTGATTGAGGTTTTTCGTTTGACGGTCTTTTGGGCGACACTGATAACTACACTGGGTTTCCTGGTAGGAATGTTTTTCCCCGGCGTTGCAGTATCACTCTTTACAAGAGATCCTGAACTTAAATCGATTGCCATGCGCGGTTTAAGAATTGATGTCTGCTTATTTCCGATAGTGGGATTTCAAATGGTGACCTCCAACTTTTTCCAGAGTCTCGGACTTGCAAGGCGGGCGATTTTCCTCTCTCTTTCACGCCAGCTGCTCTTTTTGATCCCCTGCCTTGCAATATTCCCGGGGTTTTTCGGAGTTGACGGAGTATGGATGAGCATGCCGGTGTCAGATGCCATAGCTACCATAGTGGCAGCGGTGATGCTGAGTTCTTTAATTCGCACATTCAGGGCTGAAACCATCCTTCAGACCACTAAAGAAAGCAACGCTAATAGCCAAAAGACAATAGCAAACAGCCATTTGCCATCAGCAGGCAAGATAGTTGAATGACAAAGATAAATGTATGAATAAACAATTATAGACAAAAAGAATAATTATTTGGGTGTAAAACCAACATTCAGATCCATAACTCATAACTTGCACCCTAACCCCAAACTAGTAATTTTTAACTCAATACTCAATACTACCCACTACCCACTACCCACTACCCACTACACACTACACACTACATACTACATACTACACACTATATAATGAACAATTTTGTAATAACCATAGGACGTCAAATTGGCAGCGGAGGCCTTGCTACAGCCTCCATGCTTTCCGAACAACTCGGTGTGCCGATGTATGACAAGAATCTCTTGATGGAGGTTTCGAAACAGAGCGGACTTGCCTGTGAATTCTTCGAAAAACGGGATGAAAAGGCAGCTAAAAGGCCTTTAGGCCGCTTCTTTGGGCTCAGATCTACCATGCAGGGCAATGACGGATTCCCCGGGTTCAATGCCATTTCAGATGAGGAACTCTTCAAAATCCAGAGCAGAGTGATGCAGAGTATCGTATCAAAAGAATCCTGTATCATAGTGGGCAGATGTGCAGACTATGTCCTTCGCGACCATCCCCGCTGCCTGTCTGTTTTTATAAGCGCATCGCTGGAGGACAGAGTGGCGAGAATTGTCGCAGGACAAGGTGTATCCGATGCTGAAGCTCGTCGCATAATAGAGCATGGAGATCGCAAACGGGCCGATTATTACAACTATTACACCTTTAAACAGTGGGGAGATTCTTCTAGTTATCACCTCTGCCTTAATTCCACTAAACTCGGCAGCATAGAAAATGTGGTGAAGGTGATACGCAATTACATGGAAATAATAAATTTTTGATATATCATGGCTGACGAAAAAATTATCTTTTCGATGAATGGGGTGAGCAAGATTCTCCCTCACAACAACAAAGTAATCATCAAGGACATCTATCTCTCATTTTTCTATGGGGCCAAAATAGGCATCATAGGTCTGAATGGATCCGGTAAATCCACGGTGTTGAAAATCATTGCCGGTGTAGAGATCCCCACTCAAGGTGAAGTGGTGTTTGCTCCGGGGTATAGCGTGGGTTATCTGGAGCAGGAGCCACAGCTTGATGACTCCAAAACGGTGATTGATGTGGTGAAAGAGGGAGTCCGGGAGGTAATGGACCTGCTGAAAGAGTACGAAGAGGTTAACCTCAAATTCATGGAGCCGATGGATGATGATGAGATGAACGCTCTCATTGAGCGCCAGGGTGAGCTTACCGACAGGATCGAACAGGTGAGCGGTTGGGATATCGATTCCAGACTGGAAAGGGCCATGGATGCACTTCAGTGTCCCGAACCGGATGCCTCGATAGCTACACTAAGCGGTGGAGAGAGGCGCAGGGTGGCACTTTGCCGTCTGCTGCTTCAGGAACCCGATGTGCTGCTGTTGGACGAGCCTACCAACCACCTGGATACCGAGAGTATACAGTGGCTCGAGGTGCATTTAAAGCAATATAAGGGTACTGTCATCGCAGTTACTCACGACCGATATTTTCTGGACAATGTAGCAGGATGGATACTCGAACTCGACAGGGGAGAGGGTATCCCCTGGAAGGGTAATTACTCCTCATGGTTGGAGCAGAAAAGTACCCGCCTTGCGATGGAGGAGAAACAGGAGAGTAAACGCCGCAAGACTCTCGAACGTGAGCTCGAATGGGTCAGGATGGCACCAAAAGCGCGTCACGCTAAGTCCAAAGCCCGTTTGGGTGCATATGAAAAGCTCCTTAGCGAAGATGGACGACAGAAGGAAGAGAGGCTCGAGATCTTTATTCCCAATGGCCCTCGTCTGGGTAATAAGGTAATCGAATTTCAGGGAGTGAGTAAAGCATACGGAGACAAGATACTCTTTGAGGATCTGAGCTTTAAGCTGCCTCCGGCGGGTATTGTGGGAGTCATCGGTCCCAACGGTTCCGGCAAAACCACGCTTTTCAGGCTGATAATGGGTTATGAGCAGCCGGATTCCGGCACATTTGAGATAGGGGAGAGTGTCAAGATAGCCTATGTTGACCAGCAACACAAGCAGATAGATCCCGACCTTACCGTTTATGAGACCATCACGCAGAATTCCGAGTATGTGAGACTTGGCAATCGTGATGTCAATGCACGTGCCTATGTATCGAGGTTTAATTTTAGCGGAGCCGATCAGGAGAAACTCTGTGGAGTGCTTTCGGGAGGTGAGCGCAATCGTCTGCACCTTGCATTGACTCTAAAGGAAAATGCCAACGTGTTGTTGCTCGACGAGCCTACCAACGATGTGGATATCAACACTATCCGGGCTCTCGAGGAGGGCCTCGACAATTTTGCCGGCTGTGCAGTGGTTATCTCTCACGACAGATGGTTCCTGGACCGTATTGCAACCCATATTCTTGCATTCGAGGGTGATTCGCAGGTCTATTTCTTCGAGGGAACCTATTCGGAGTATGAAGAGAATAAGAAACGCCGTCTTGGCAACGTGGAGCCCAAACGTTTCAAGTACAAGAAATTGATAGGATAAGAGACCGTTTCTGCCTGGTTCAGGCGAGGTCTATACCGTGCTTATGGCATTTCACCAGCATCGCTTCAGGCCAGATGCTGCTCTGGATTTCGCCTATATGGGCTTTTCTGAGCAGAAACATGCATAGGCGTGATTGTCCTATGCCACCGCCTATGGTGAGGGGCAGTTCTCCGGAAAGTAACTTACGGTGGAAATAAAGTTCCGACTTCCACTCCTCATTTTTCAGAGCGAGTTGGTGACGCAGTGCCTCTTCATTTACCCTTATGCCCATTGACGAGATTTCAAAGGCGCTTTCCAGTACGGGATTCCAGAGCAACAGGTCACCATTGAGTCCCTGATACCCCTCCGAATTGAGGGTGCTCCAGTCATCATAGTCGGATGCCCTTGTGTCGTGTGGCTCCCCATCAGAGAGTTTTCCTCCGATGCCGATGATAAAGACCGCCTTTTTCTCCTTACAGATCGCATCCTCCCTCTCTTTTGGTGTAAAACCCGGGTACCTCTGCAGCAATTCTTCCGAATGGATGAAGAATATTTCCTCCGGCAATATTGGCTTAATCTGTGGAAAGTCTACATATATCTTGTTTTCAGTCACTTTTATTGCCTCATAAATGCGACGGACAATCTTTTTGAGGAATTCCAGATTTCTTTCGGAACTCTCTATTACTCTTTCCCAGTCCCATTGATCCACGTAGATTGAGTGGATATTGTCCAGTTCTTCGTCGGGGCGGATTGCGTTCATGTCGGTATAGATACCGCTTCCGACCGGTGTATTGAGTGTTGCCAGCTTCAGGCGTTTCCATTTGGCCAGGGAGTGAACAACCTCGGCAGGGCAATCCTGCAGATCTTTTATGGGAAAGCTAACCGGACGTTCTACTCCGTTGAGGTCGTCATTAATGCCGGTTCCGTTCAATACCACCATTGGTGCTGTAACACGCAGAAGCGAGAGTTGTGCTGAAAGATTGAGCTGAAACATATCTTTAACCACTTTGATGGCTTTTTCGGTCCTTACTACCGTACCGAGGATATTGCTGTAACCGGCGGGGATATATAGTGACATAGTCTATAATAAGTTTTTTGGGATTCAAATCTATGCCAACTCTGACAATTATCCAAATATTTATATCTTTGCCATTTAAATGAACCCCCGTTTCTATAAAGTATGAGGAAAGATTCAAAAACATTGAAGAGGTGGCACGAAAATACTATTGACACCCTCGGCACACTATATGAGTATTCAACCACTAAATTTAGTGACAACAAACAGTCGCAGGTAATAGATGAGGAACTCTTTTATACTTACGGTTCATTAAAAGAAAAATGCGAGTCAATCTCAAACAAGTTAAGTAAGTACGGCATCGTGGCAGGGGATAAGGTGGCAATCCTTTCCCACAACACTCCCAACTGGACGGTAGTCTTTTTTGCCTGTGTTTCCTCCAGCCGCATTGTTGTGCCCATCCTCCCTTATTCTTCAGAACATGAAGTTACCAATATCCTGCTCCATTCGGAGAGCAAGGTGATTTTCATCTCGAGACCACTCCTTTACAAGCTCTCTCAGGAATCCCTCTCCGGTATTAACCTTATAGTGGATATTGATACCTTTGAGACTATAAATGCAGATGACGGGGCATTTACCTCCGATGGAATAGTCGCCGTGCCGAAGCCTGATGATATAGCGGTTATCATCTATACTTCGGGGACTACAGGTAATCCCAAAGCAGTGCTGATGAGCCACCGCAATTTGACTGCCAACTTAAAATCTTGCTATCACACCTATAAATGTACGAAGAAGGATAAATGGCTCTCCATCCTTCCCATGTCCCATTCCTACGAACTCACTCTTGGAGTGATCTATCCGTTTTATTGCGGTTCAACCGTCTATTACCTCTCCAAACCGCCTGTTCCAACGCTGATACTGGAGGCTATGAAGAAAATCCGTCCCACGGTGCTTCTTACTGTGCCATTGATTCTTGAGAAGATCTACCGTAATAGCGTGGTGCCCACAATCCGTAAAAGCAAGATTCTCTCCTGGATGAACAAGCATCAAAATAAACTGATGTGCCTTATCATTGGAATGAAGTTCAAAAAAACTTTTGGCAGAAGACTCGGAATTGGTGTGGGCGGTGCCAAGCTCGATCCTACAGTCGAGGAGTTTTTCTACAAGGCACGCTTTGTCTATGCTGTTGGATACGGATTAACCGAGACCGCTTCTCTCATTTGCTATGCGCTGGGTAAGAATAGGCGTCCCGGATCTATCGGAATTCCTCTCTATGGAGTAAAAATGCGTCTGGACAATATCAACCCCAAAACGGGAGAGGGGGAAATTGTAGTAAAGGGTGACTGTGTCATGCCCGGCTATTACAAGGATCCCGAGCGTACTAAAGAGGTTTTTACTGAGGATGGCTGGTTCAAGACAAATGATATCGCTTATATGGACAATATGGGACGCTACTATATCAAAGGGCGTCTCGGCAATATGATTCTCGGCCCTTCGGGCGAAAATATCTATCCGGAAGATATAGAGAGTCTGGTAAATGACATTGAAGGTGTAAATGAATCGCTCGTAGTTGAGCGCAAAGGTAAATTGGTGGCTCTTATCCATTTTAGTGAGAAAATGATTGACTGGGGCTGTGAAGGTGAGGCGGATTTTTACGAAAAACTTGAAGCCATAAAGGCTACGGTAATGGATATCGTTAACCAAAAGCTCAACAGAACCTCCAAGATAAATGTTGTAGAGGTAATGAAAGAGCCTTTTGACAAGACAGCGACGAGGAAAATCCGCAGATACAAGTATGAAGAGAATTTTGAAGATATTTAAGAGGATGCGTGAAAACTATGTTGACACTCTCGGCAACCTCTATGAGTATTCAACAACGGTATATCGCGACAACAAACTATCTCAGGTGATTGATGGAGATCTTTTCTATACCTACGGTTCATTCAAAAAAAAGTGCGATTCAATTTCAAAAAAACTCAGTCAGTACGGTATCGGAGCTGGCGACAAGGTGGCAATCCTTGCCAACAACACACCCAACTGGACGGTAGCTTTCTTTGCCTGCGTGCCATTCAGCCGCATTGTAGTCCCCATTCTTACCGACTCTTCAGAACATGAGGTAACCAATATCCTGCAACATTCAGAGAGCAAGGTGCTTTTTATTTCCGGGAAACTCCTCCATAAACTCTCGCAAGAGGCTCTCTCCGGAATGCTACTTGTGGTGGATATCGATACTTTCGAGACTATCAAAGCGGATGAGGAGGCATTTACCTGTGACGGTAGGGTAGCGGTGCCGATGCCTGATGACATAGCGGCCATTATATATACTTCCGGCACCACCGGCAGCGCTAAGGGAGTGGTCCTCAGCCACCGCAATTTCACATCCAATGTAATCTCCTGTTATCATTCCCACAGGTGTAATGAGAGGGATAGTTGCATCTCAATCCTACCGATGGCCCATACCTACGAACTAACCCTTGGAGTACTCTATCCCATCTATTGCGGCGCCACCGTCTATTATCTCTCCACACCGCCGGTACCCGCACTGCTAGTGGCCGCTATGAAGAAAATTCGTCCTACGGCTCTCCTCACGGTACCGCTGATTATTGAGAAGATTTACCGTAATAGCGTTCTGCCCACCATTCGAAAGAGTAAGACCCTATCCTGGCTGAATAAGCGTCACAATAAACTTATGTGCCGTATCATAGGATGGAAGCTCAAAAAGAGTTTCGGTGGAAGGCTCAATTTTTTTGGTGTAGGCGGTGCCAAACTCGATACTACGGTTGAGGAGTTCCTTTGGAAGGCGCGCTTTCCTTATGCTATCGGCTACGGACTCACTGAGGCCTCTCCTTTGCTTACCCATGCCGTGGGTAAACAGAGATATCCGGGTTCCATAGGATATCCGGTTCATGGGGTGGAAATGCGTCTGGATAATGTCAATCCTGAGACAGGGGAGGGGGAAATTGTAGCTAGGGGTGACAATGTGATGCTCGGCTATTATAAGGACCCCAAACGCACTAAAGAGGCCTTTACCGAGGATGGTTGGTTGAAGACAAAAGATGTGGCCTCTATGGATAAGAAAGGGCGATACTATATTAAAGGGCGTCTTGGCAATATGATTGTCGGCCCTTCGGGCGAAAATATCTATCCTGAAGAGATCGAGAGCGTAATCAATGATATTGAAGGTGTGAATGAATCCATAATCATTCAGCGTAAAGGTAAATTGGTGGCACTTGTTCAGTTCAATGAAAACATCATCGACTGGGACACGGAAGGCGAGGCTGAATTTTACGAAAAACTCGAAGCCAGAAAAGCAGCAGTAATGAATATCGTCAATAAAAAAGTCAGCAAGACCTCCAAAATCAACGACGTTGAGGTAATGAAAGAGCCTTTTGATAAGACCGCAACCAGGAAAATACGCAGGTTTAAGTATAAAGAGGAAGAGTAGATGCAACCTTTTGGATTTTTTTGCATCTAATATATAGATAGTTCTTTGACATCTGCTGATGTCACATATGGGGATGTCTGGTTTTGACAGCATATGATGACGGATGGCAAGCATGCCGAGTTTCGTGACCTGGCTCGTTAATCTCAGATCTCAAGCCATTAACTGGCAACAACAACTATGCACTCGCTGCGTAATCTAGACTAAGTCAGATTCCTTAATCGAGCCGGCCAGGCCGGTATCGACGAGTATCCCGCCGGACTTTAAGCGGACTATGTTCGGCCTTCGGGGTATCATCCAAGTTCGCTGCACGCGACGACTCCTCTACATCGCGTTAAGAGACCGAGGATACGGGGGCGGTGGCAGGCCTGCAAGCAGCCTCCTCCCGACAATCAACAGCAGGATAAGCATGTAGAAAACCCTCTGGCGCTATGTTTGGACGGCGGTTCGACTCCGCCCATCTCCACAAAGGTAGTTATAACAGGTGAGTTATATTTTTACGCAGAACTTTACGCTAAAAGGCGTGGGGTTCTGCGTTTATTTCGTGGTACGGGTTGCGGGGTACAAGTTACGTGTTTCGGGTTACGAGTTACGTGTTGCGTGGTGCAAGTGAAGGGTGTAAGTTATGGGTTGAGTATTGCGGAACTTGATTATGGGTCTTGGCGGGTTTTGAAGGGGAGGATGTGGATGGTGACGCCGGCTATTTTAGAATTGATTCTCCCGACAATTGTTAACAGATATATTTCATACTCTACAGAAAAAACAGCGACACTCCCGCGATACTTATAAAGGCTCCGATAACCTCTATAACTTTCACTTTTTGCTTAAAAATCAGGTAAGATGGAAGAATAATGAGAACCGGAGTTAGAGCCATAATTGTCGAAGCTATGCCGGCATTGGCATATTGTACTGCCATCAATGAGAGTGAAACTCCAATAAAAGGCCCTGTGATGGTGGCAAGAGTGGCATAAAGCATCCCACGGCGATCATTTAGTGCATGGACAAGCTTTGGACCTTCCTTCCTAATCAGAAGGATTAATATAAATCCGATGGCACCCATCACCGCTCTTATGAAGGTCGATGCGAAGGGAACCATTGCGCTCACTGCAGTAGTACCTTCAGGGATTGCAGCATGATAGTGTCCCATACCTACCTTGCTTAGTACGAGCCCAACTCCTTGCCCAACTCCCGCACCTATACCCAGCAAAACTCCTTTGATAGGAAGCTTGACGGCCACTTTGTGTCCATGACCCCTGCTTAGAATGGACATAGCGATGCCCGAAAGAGTCACAACCATACCCAACAGACCTTTCCAGGAAATTGTCTCTCCAAGTAACGCCCAGCCCGTTATAGCTGCCACCGGAGGAGCCAGAGTCATAAAGAGCTGCCCGAAACGCGCACCTATTACCAGATAGGAGTTGAAGAGGCACCAGTCGCCAAACACATACCCTATGAGTCCCGAAAGAAGCAGCCAAAACCAGGTCTGGCCATCAGCAAAGCGCGGCCAGGGTGCTCCGATCACTATCCAAAGGGTTGCACCGAGCATCAGTAGCGACAGTGTCATCCTTATGATATTTAGCTGCAGCGACCCTATGCGCTTTGTGCCAACTTCGGCAAAAAGTGCAGTCGCCGTCCAGCTAATAGCTACCGCCAATGATATGAGTTCTCCTGTGTATCCCATAACAGGCGGCAAAGATAGTTATTTTTAGTTCTGAGTGTTACGGGTTACGTGGTGCAAGTTGCGTGGGGTGGAAGTTAGGAAGAAATAAGCAATTATAAGCTGTGGAAATAGAAGATTTGTTGTAAGAATAAAAAAATCCCCCGTTAAAGGACGAGGGAACCTAATGTTTTCACAACGGAATAATCCTTATTGCGAATTGACTATTGTGTATCTTCAATTACAAAGAAAGTAATTATTTATTAAATAAGCAATTTTACTTTCTTTTTGTTATTTTTGTTACGATTAAAAATACAACGATATGAAGAAGATAATAGGATTGGATTTGGGAACTACCAGTATTGGCTGGGCTGTAGTAAATGAAGCAGAGAATGATTCTGAGAAGTCATCGATTGAGAGATTAGGCGTAAGAGTTAATCCTCTTACTGTCGATGAAAGAACCAATTTTGAGAAAGGAAAACCTATTACCACAAATGCTGATAGGACTCTTAAAAGATCGATGCGTAGAAATCTGCAGAGATACAAACTGAGAAGAGATAACCTAATAGAAGTCCTGAAAAGAGAGGGCTTTATAACGGACGAGACTGTTCTGGCGGAGCAAGGTAATCATTCAACTTTTGAGACATATCGCTTAAGGGCTAAGGCCGTATCTGAGAAAGTATCTCTTGAAGAACTTGCCAGAATATTATTGATGATAAACAAAAAAAGGGGCTACAAAAGCAGCAGAAAAGCAAAGAATGAAGAGGAGGGCTCCCTGATTGATGGTATGTCTATTGCCAAGGAGTTGTATGATAATGATATGACTCCCGGACAGTATTCACTCTCATTATTGGAAGCGGGTAAAAAAAGTCTTCCTGATTATTATCGATCGGATTTACAGTCAGAGTTTGAAAAAATATGGGTAGTGCAAAAGGCATATTATCCAGAACAGCTGTCTGATGAATTGAAGGATTTATTGATAGGTAAGAATTCAAAACAAACCTGGGCTATTATTGCTGATAAAACAGTTTGGAAAGAAGATGTCAAGCAATGGAATGAAACACTCGCCAAAACTGAATATCTAATCAGAGAGTATAAGTTGAAAGGGATTAAGAGAGAGGGGAAACGCGATGAGCAAAAATTGGAAAACTATAAATGGAGGGTAGCCGGTTTAAGAGGTAGATTGCATCCGGAACAGCTTGCTATTGTATTTCAAGAGATAAATTCGCAAATATATTCATCTAGTGGATATCTGGGTGCAATCAGTGATAGGAGTAAAGAATTGTTCTTCAATAAGCAGACTGTTGGACAATATCTTATGAAGTTGTTGGATGAGGATCCTAATACAAGTCTTGTCAACCGTGTTTTCTACAGACAGGATTACATGGACGAATTCGAGACTATATGGGAAAAACAGTCCGAATTCCACCCGGAGCTGACCCATGAGTTGAAGAGGGAAATTAGAGATATAATAATCTTTTACCAAAGAAGGCTCAAAAGCCAGAAAGGACTTATCAGTTATTGCGAACTTGAGAGTTGGGAAATTGATGTTGTCAGAAACGGTAAGGTTGAAAAGAAGACTATAGGACAAAGAGTAATTCCGCGTTCTTCTCCATTATTCCAGGAATTTAAAATTTGGCAGATGCTAAACGATGTTGAAGTATCTGTTAAAGACATTAGAATCAAAAAACGAAAAGAAGGCAACAACCTCTCACTCTTCGAAGAACAAGATCCTTCTGAAAAACTTAAAATTTATGGTCGGAGACGGCTGACTGAAGATGAGATGGCACTCGTGGCCTCAGAACTTTCTATTCGTTCCGAGATGAAAAAAGAGGATGTTCTTAAATTGTTGTTTGATGATTGGAAGAGTCTGGACCTGAATTTCAAAAGATTGGATGGCAACAAGACCGGTAATGCACTCTACGAGGCATATAGTAATATAATTGAGCTCTCTGGTCACTTTCCCATTAATTGGAATCATAGTGCTGACGAAATAACATCTTATGTAAAAGAAGTATTTGATGCTTTAGGTTGGAACTCCAATATATTGTCTTTTGACTCCTCTAAGGATTTACAATCACAAGATTATTACATGCTTTGGCACCTTCTTTACTCTTATGAAAGTGACAATAGCGAAACCGGTAATAAATCCCTTATAGACAAATTGGTTTCATTTTGCGGTTTTGATAGAGAGTATGCTGTAGTTTTATCAAATGTTTCCTTTCTTGAAGATTACGGAAACTTATCTGCTAAAGCCATAGGTCGGATATTGCCTCATCTCAAAGATGGTAACGATTACTATTTGTCTTGTGAACTTGCCGGTTACAAACATTCGAAGTCCTCAATTACAAAGGAAGAGAATGAAGCAAGAATTCTTAAGGATTCGCTTGACTTGCTACCTAAGAATAGCTTGCGGAATCCTGTGGTTGAGAAGATCCTCAACCAAATGGTGAATGTAGTCAACGCGTTAATGCAGGAATATGGAAGACCGGATGAATTCCGTGTTGAATTAGCAAGGGAATTGAAAAAGAATCAGCGCGAGAGGGAAGAGATGACCAAGTCAATAAATGAAAGCACAAGGGTGAATGAGGGGATAAGGGAGGTGCTTATGAAAGAGTTTGATTTAACACATGTTACTCGGAATGACATTGTTCGTTATAAACTCTATGAGGAGTTGAAGGATAACGGATATCACACCTTGTATTCCAACACCTATATTCCTAAAGAAAAACTTTTTAGCAAAGATTTTGACATAGAGCATATCATACCGAGATCAAGATTATTTGATGATTCTTTTTCCAACAAGACTCTGGAAGTTAGAAGCATCAATATAGACAAAGGCAATCAGACAGCATATGATTATGTCCTATCAAAATATGGTGAAACTGAACTCGAGGAGTATATGAATCGTTGTAAAGCACTTTTCCCGAAAGATTCTGCAAAATTGAAAAAGTTGTTGATGACGGAAACCGATATTCCGGAAGGATTTGTCGAAAGAGATTTGAGAAACACTCAATATATTGCAAAAAAAGCGTTGTCTATGCTTAATGATGTTTGTAGAAGAGTAGTTGCAACAACAGGTAGTATTACAGATGAGCTGCGTAGCGACTGGCAACTGGTTGATGTGATGAAAGAGCTTAACTGGGAAAAATATAAAGAACAGGGACTGGTAGATTATCACTCGGGCCAGGATGGTCGCATAATAGGCAAGATTCAAGATTGGACCAAAAGAAATGATCATCGTCATCATGCAATGGATGCCTTGACAGTAGCTTTTACAAATCCTGCTTTGATTCAATATTATAATAATGTGAATGCCAGTTTCAATCAGACCAGCAATGCATATTTGATAAAAAATAAATACTTCAAGGATGGGCGCGCTATAAGTCCTATTCCATTGAATGAGTTCAGAGCAGAAGCCAAAAGGCATCTTGAGAATATTCTTGTTTCTATCAAAGCAAAAAACAAAGTTGTTACTAGAAATGTCAATGTCACAAAAAATGGAAAAGGCGGAACCAACACAAAGATTCAATTGACGCCCCGAGGACAGTTGCACAATGAGACAATTTATGGAAGCCATCAAAGAGTCTTTTATGTTGAAGAGAAAGTCGGATCATCATTTGACAAAGAGAAGATATCTAGAGTTTCGAATGCACGTTATCGTCAGGCCTTGATGGAAAGACTTGAAGCTTCCTTATGGAATCCCAAGAAGGCCTTTACTGGAGCCAATGCTCTGTCCAAGAAACCCATATGGATAAATGAGGAAAAAGGGGTACAACTTCCAGAAAACGTGAAAGTTAAAAATGAAGAGGTTATTTATACTATAAGAAAACCTATAGATGAAAGTTTGAATATTGGCAAAGTCATAGATCCAAAGGTGCGAGCAATTCTTGAAGAGAGATTGAAAGAGTATGGAACGCCCAAGAAAGCATTCTCAAATCTTGATGAGAACCCGATTTATTTGAATAAAGAAAAGGGAATAACAATCAAAAGAGTTACAATATCCGGTATAAATACTGCTCGTGCCCTACGCGAAAAAGATGGTAAAAATGGAGAAAAAGCACCTAAAGATTTCGTGAGCACTAACAACAACCATCACGTTGCGCTATTCAAAAGGCCCATAATAGACCAAAAGGGTGTTGAAGGATATGAGTTCTGTGAGGTAGTCGTGCCCTTTATAGAGGCAGTTGCCAGGGTAAATCTTGGAGATCCTGTTATCGATGTGGATTATGGAAAGGATGAGGGATGGGAGTTCATGTTTACAATGAAACAGAATGAATATTTTGTTTTCCCTAATGAGAAAACAGGATTTGATCCGCACGAAATAGATTTGTTGAATCCGGATAATTATGCTTTGATAAGTCCTAATCTGTTTAGAGTACAAAAATTCTCAACTAAGTATTATGTATTCAGACACCACCTTGAAACAGGGGTAAAAGATGTTGAGGAATTGAGAGACGTTACTTGGAAAAGAATTACTTGTCTTGATAGCAGGTTATTGGGAATTATAAAAGTAAGAATCAACCATATTGGCAGGATTGTATCAGTAGGGGAGTACTAGGTGTTTCTACTTCCGGGATTATATTTACCAACTAGATACACTTTATGATTAAAAAGACCCTTTATTTTGGAAATCCTGTGTATCTCACACTTAGAGATGCTCAGTTAGTAATCAAATTTCCGGAAGTTGAAAACAATGACGACCTGCCTGACCTTTTCAAGAAAAAAAATGTTATTACTCAACCGGTAGAAGATATCGGAGTGGTTATTTTAGACCACACACAGATTACTATTACAACAGGCGCTCTAGAGGCATTGTTGGAGAATAAAGCGGCTGTGATTACTTGCAATTCACAACATATGCCGACCGGACTGATGTTGCCTTTATATGGCAATACAATTCAAAATGAGCGTTTCAGGGAACAATTGTCTGCCTCCGTGCCTCTGAAAAAGCAACTATGGCAGCAGACTGTTAAAGCAAAGATTGAAAATCAGGCGGCGGTGCTTCAAAGAAACCTTTCATCTGATATAAGGTGTATGAAGGTATGGGCAGAAAAGGTCAAAAGTGGAGATTCAGACAATCTTGAGGCGCGTGCATCCGCTTTTTACTGGCCAAGAGTTTTTCCCGTAATTAATGGTTTTGTAAGAGGACGTGATGGATTGCCTCCCAATAATCTCTTGAATTATGGCTATGCCATTTTGAGGGCTGTTGTTGCCAGGGCCTTGGTTTCAAGTGGATTGCTTCCGACTCTCGGAATACATCATCATAATAGATATAATGCGTATTGCCTGGCAGATGATATTATGGAGCCATATCGCCCCTTTATTGATGCTCTGGTGTGTGATATTGTAAAGTCAGGAACGGATTATCAGAATCTTACAAAGGATATAAAATCCAAATTACTTGCAATCCCTACAATAGATGTTCAGATTGGAGATTTAACACGTCCACTTATGGTCGCTGTTACTCAAACGACAACATCTTTGTACAAATGCTTTTCGGGAGAGTTGCGCCGAATTGCATATCCATCATTTTAATGAGCAGGATAAGCGAATACCGCGTTATGTGGGTATTGGTTTTATTTGATTTGCCGACTGAAACTAAGAGAAACAGAAAAGACGCAGCTCAATTTAGGAAAAATCTTATAAAAGATGGTTTTACGATGTTTCAGTTTTCAATATATATCCGGCATTGTGCAAGTTATGAGAATGCTCAGGTTCACGTAAGGAGAGTCAAGTCTATACTACCGGAATATGGACATGTAGGTATAATCTGCATTACAGACAAACAATTTGGAAATATTGAGTTATTTTACGGAAAGCAAATGTATGAAGTTACTGCTCCGGGACAGCAGTTGGAGCTGTTCTAAATAAGAAATCCTGTTGAACCAACAGGATTTCTCTAAAAAGTCGCAAACAATTTTAATTCTAATTTTCGTCATAAGTCGCTAAAATACAGTCAGATACACGGAGTCTACTGTTTGCGATATATCAAAGATACGAAATGTAGTCAATTCACAACTCTGCTCGTTCCATTTTTGCAAGATGCCCGACTGTTTGCGATATATCAAAGATACGAAATGTAGTCAATTCACAACTTAACGACGAGGCTAAGGGCGTCGAACTGAACTGTTTGCGATATATCAAAGATACGAAATGTAGTCAATTCACAACGGATCGTGTGCTATTGTTTCCGGGTGGCTACTGTTTGCGATATATCAAAGATACGAAATGTAGTCAATTCACAACTCGCCCCGTCCGGGATGTCGTCGAGTGTTTACTGTTTGCGATATATCAAAGATACGAAATGTAGTCAATTCACAACAAGATAGCATAACAAAAGATGATGCAGGTAACTGTTTGCGATATATCAAAGATACGAAATGTAGTCAATTCACAACCCCCAGTGGCCAGGCTTTGTGGGCTGGAATACTGTTTGCGATATATCAAAGATACGAAATGTAGTCAATTCACAACCCCACCAATCTTTTGCATAT